>OAWM01000014.1_pt1 | contig 208734 bp, 184 predicted proteins | sample 1495501 | NCBI WGS metagenome assembly OAWM01 (sample SAMEA2580210, study PRJEB22360) | human gut metagenome | biome: human gut; feature: human-associated habitat; material: faeces | place: Denmark | collected 2008/2010 | reverse complement strand
AAAGTCTGGGCTTTGCGCATAAAAAAAGGCTGTGTCAGCGTTTTGACACAACCTCTTCTTATTTTCCACAAAAAGAAAGTTAATTTCGCAAAGAATCATTTCAAATATGAACCGATAAATCTTCTCGGATGTTTATCTTTGCAGGGAACCAAATTCTGTACAGATATGAAAAAGAATCTATTATTAGCATTCGTATTATGCTTTTCTTACGGATTTTCTTATTCCCATTCATTTAACAACCCAACTAACCTGACTACAAAGATGCAAAACTTTGAAATGGATTCATTTACCACCCACAATGGGAAAAGCCTGAAGATCACTTTCTTCAAACATGCGAGCTTATTGCTGGAATATGCAGGACAAAAAATATTCGTTGATCCAGTATCCGATTACGCTGACTATACACAACAGCCGAAGACGGATTTCATCCTGATTACGCATGAACATGGAGACCATTTCGATACCAAAGCAATAGCAGCTATCGAAACAAGCGGGACCAGAATTATTGCCAATCCTAATTGCCGGAAAATGCTGAACAGAGGACAGGAAATGAAGAACGGTGATGTACTTCAACTGGCAGATGATATGAAACTGGAAGCCGTACCGGCCTATAATACGACTCCCGGCAGAGATAAGTTCCATCCCAAAGGACGTGACAACGGCTATATTCTTACTCTGGGAGGGACCCGCATCTATATCGCCGGAGATACAGAAGATATTCCAGAACTAAACCAAGTGAAAGATATTGATATCGCTTTCCTGCCAGTCAACCAACCCTACACCATGACACCGGAACAAGCGATACGTGCAACTCAAATTATCAAGCCGCACATTTTGTATCCTTATCATTACGGAGATACGGATATCAATAAAGTAAAAGAAGGATTGAAAAATGAGAAAACAACCGAAGTACGTATACGGGCTTTACAATAAAGCCCGTACAAATGATTACAAATCCTCCGCAGATAAACTGAAGATCATTGTATCCACCCAATATACAACCGTTCTATCTGCAGGTAAAACATCTTCGAGATAAGGTGAATCAGATACATCTTCCAACCATGCCGTAGTAATCGGACCTCTTTCTCTTGTAAGACTTTGAGTTCCTAAATACGGGCTAAAATTAAAGAAGGTGTGTTGTTTCTCTACATCATTTTCACCTTTATATGTAAAGACAAAAGCTTTTTTCTGTTTTCCAGCCAGTGAAGCCCATTCTATCCGATATGTCCCTTCAACAAGCACCTGTTCATCCTTTGTTTTATAGGTGAATTTCCCTCCTTCTCCTTCTTCAGATAAACGATACACATCATCCGGTCGTAACACACAGATATCTCCCTTATTAATAAAAGAATAAAAAGCCATTGCCGCATTCACCTTCTTCTGCAAGTCCTCTTCTGCGTCCAATAACAACATATCTTCACTAGGTCTGGACACTTGGAATTCAGGCTGGTCGAAACATGTAAATGTCAGTACACCATAAGAAACCGTAACAGGCAGCGTGACATAATTGCCGTCTTTATCACTAACGGTAACCGTCACTTTCCCTTTTTTACCGTGTGAGCTAAGCCATAACCTGTTATCGTTGACTGTTGCCGTCACAATCGTCTCATCGGAGCTTTGTGCCGAGTAACTACCTTTTCCATTAGCTATCCCGATATTCTCCGATTCCCATCCATTAAGATACAGGACTGTAGAAGAAATCGTGTTCGTACAGGTTCCCGTTTCGTCGATTAATTCGGAACCGCTAAATAAAATAATCTCTGCATCATCTTGACAGGCTGATATACAAAAAGTCATGAGAGAGAGGAGAAAGAAGCCTAATAAAGTTTTTGTTTTCATATTTTCAGTGGTATGGTTAAATCGCGATTTATGTCATTGTTTTACAAAGATATAAAGTATTTGTATAGTATCATCATACAAATATGATGAATTATGTTTTCTTTATATACACCCGATGTGTTCCTCTACCATCAATCCCGATACCGGAACCGGGTGTATACGCCCATTGACGCAATTCATTGGTAGCCGTTGTGCGCAGCAGACCTGTCAGTCTCCGGTATTCGTAGACCGTCAGAAAAGAATGTTTCTCCAGATATCTAACAGCCAATGCTAGTCGTTGCTCCGGTGTATACTTCTGTGAAGAGCGTTGCGACTTCCACGGAGCTCTTTCCAGCAGACATCTTCCGTTGATACGCCTCACCATCTTCCTGTCTACACGAAAGTTCACGCTCCCCACCACAATGCTTCGTGCGTTACGATGGGTTTCACCCTCTCCGGTCTTTTCGCGTTCTTTATCTTTGCATAACGCCAACGAAGGAGAGAATGTTCCGATACCATCCAGCTTCACAGACTTGCCTTCTGCCATCTGATGTGCCATTTCAATACCGATCTGTGTAATTACGCCTTCCACATCTCCGACATTAAAACCACTGCTGGATGCTATCTGACGTATTAAATCCTCGGTAGATACCTGATCTATCATTGCAAACCGAGGATAAAGTACCTGTTCGCCCGTTCCATGAATATCGGGCATTTCTTCCATTACGTACATTGCCATAATACTAAAGTTTATTTGAAATATTGATTATTAATAGAAAACTTACTCGCTATAGGTAGAAAACTTGTTCTCCCCTACAGGAAAAGTTGTTTTTCCTATAGGACAAACTAAAACCGCAAGTTCTGGTTTTATAACTGAAACTTCTGATTACATAATCAAAAGTTCCGGTTTTATAATCAGAACTTGCGGTTATAGTTTTCTTACCAACAAAGATACGTTTTCCTGCCGGGATAAGCAAGTTTAATCCCTATGAAAAAGAAGTTTGATTACAATTCAGTTACTTATCACCGTTTCTTTACTTTATATCCTTTCAGGGTAAAACCAACTTCAAACAGGTTCAAAAGGGCTATCCGGATGTTATCTTCTATATAGGTCTCCATATTATCATATTTTGCAAAGTTGACGGGAAGGAGTCTGTTATTCCTCCTAAAGCTTTCATCCGGTATTTTACCGGTAAAACGTCCTTTCTTCTTCACTCCCCAACGAATGGTTTTACTACAAGGAAGAGGTATACCTATCGTCAGTACTTTTTCTTTAGTTACCGTATCGGTGATTCCATGTTTCCAGATACTGATATGGTTGGCTCCCAAATAAGTGCCGATATAAAGGACAACGGTCAGCGTCCAATCGTCCAAAGCCTCATCGGTTTGAATGCCACTTACCAAATCAGAGAAATAGCCTTCAACCTTTTCTCTGTCAAAACAGTTTAGTTCAGGCCATTCACATTTCTCAAACAGTTGATGCACATTGACAGGAACCAGTAAGGTGGTTATTTCTAACTGATATTTCATTCATTTCGTTTTTATATCATTGCATCTAAAATCGTCTCAAGTATCTTATCGACTATAAATATACAATTTTACCAGATCAAATACTAAAGAATAGAGCTTTTTTAAACCTATTTCTGAAAAAGAAAGGACTGTTTGATACACCCCTCCTATATAAACAGGGTTTATCAGACAGTCCTTTCCGTGCGGAGTATGATTCGTCCGTTATTCAGTGGACGATCCTTGCTTTTCGTCCTTACGGCATTTCAGTTTCTATCTGGAATTTACGGCTTACTTTCATCAAATTGATGGTATAAGTGACTACGTTCTGTGCTTCCTGAACCATCGTGAGATACACCATGCTCACCCGGATGCTTCCTGATTGGCTTTGGATGCGTTGCAGTTCCTTACGTTTCAATAGTGAAAGCTGTCCGTTGAGGTCGTTGGCACGACGGATTTCTTCTTCGAAGTCGTTGTACTCGTTGTTTTCCATTTTCTTACGACACTGCTGAATCAGATAGGTGATATCTTCGGAAACATCGCTGAATTCACCTTTCTGGATGGCGTCCAATGGGTTGAAGTTGTTGTCGATATGTTCGAGGCAAGGTTCGCAGAGGCGGGAAATACTGTAGACCAATTCGCTGGCGAAGTCGTTGCCTTGATAGTAATAAAGTCCTTTTTCGAGTACGGTGTTATTGTCGAGACGACACATGGCGACGGTGCCCGAACGTTTCATCTGTTTGATGAGCTGTTTCTCAAATTTAGTGGACCCCATGGCACGACGCAATCCTCGCAGATTTTCATGAAGGAATGAAGTGACAGTCAGTTCGAAATTTGTTTCTGCATATTCCAATACTTTGGAAAGTTCTTCGCGGGTGTGCTTACGCATCAGTTGCAGGGCTTCTGTGCTGTCTGTGGTTTGCATCAGTTGCTTCAGCGTTTCGTTACCTTGTTCTTTCGCTTTGCGTTTCTTGTACATCACCTGGCTACGGATCAAGATGAATACAGCTATACCGATGAGGGCGATGATAGAGATGTTACCTCCATAATGGAGTACGAGAGCTACGAAGAAACAGATGGTGAAGGCGGCTCCGGCGGTGATGAACCAGCCTCCGATGACGCTTAATACGCCGGTGATACGGTAAACGGCTGAATCACGTCCCCAGGCGCGGTCGGCCAAAGAAGTACCCATAGCTACCATGAAGGTTACGTAGGTGGTGGAAAGGGGAAGTTTCAGGGAGGTTCCCAAGGCGATGAGCAGACCGGCCAATACCAGGTTGACAGAAGCGCGGACAAGGTCGAAAGCAGCTCCGTCGGCAATGATTGCTTCGTCTTTGCGGAAGCGGGAGTCAAGCCATTTTTTGCTGCCGTCCGGCATTATTCGGGAGATTCCATTGGCAAGTGTCATGCTGATGCGGACTACTGTGCGGGCGATCGGAGTACTTCCGAATGCTTCTTCTCCTTCATCTTGGCGGGAAAGGTCGACAGATGTTTTAATTACAGCATGTGCTTTTTTAGAGGTGCAGAGGGCGTAGACCATGACGGCTCCGGCTCCGATAAGAAAATACCACGGTGTTTTAGCAGGTCCCAGCAAGGAGGTCATCAGGAAGCCGTTCGGATTTCCTTCTCCGTTGGCGGTGTAATCTAAAAAAGAGGAGAAACCTGCGAGGGGAACGCCAATAAAGTTGACAAGGTCGTTACCGGCAAAAGCGAGAGCCAGAGCGAAGGTTCCCATCAGTACGACGACTTTGAAAACATTGATTTTCATCCAGTGAAGGATTTGCATCAGTACGGTGAAGAATACAAAGAAAACGGTGATTAGCATCAGTGTGTTGTCTTGTATCCAGTGTTTGTTTTCAGAGGTCATGAAGGAGCTGTCTTTCAGTCCTTTGATAAGCATGAAATAGATGATAGCGGTAGCGGCTACACCTCCGAAGAGGGCAATGCTGTATTTCATCTTTTTCGTATAGTTGAAAGTGAATATCACACGGGCAAGCCATTGTACAAGCATTCCGAAGAAGAAGGCGATAGCGACGGAGACGAAGATCGCCATGATGACGGAGAGGGCTTTGTCGGTGTTTATGAGGTCGCCCAGACCGAGGGTATCGCTATTATGTACTTTGATAAGTGAGAGGGCAAAGGTACCTCCGAGTAGTTCAAAGACTAGTGAAACGGTAGTAGAGGTAGGCATCCCCATGGAGTTGAATACGTCCAGCAGTACTACGTCGGTCAACATGACGGCCAGCAGAATGCACATGATTTCGGCAAAGTAGAAGTACTCGGGCTGGTAGATGCCGTGCCGGGCAATGTCCATCATACCGTTGGACAGGGAAGCGCCAATGAATATACCAATACCGGCTATGAAAAGAATGGTTTTAAACGAAGCGGCCTTGGCGCCTACCGCAGAGTTCAAAAAGTTAACTGCATCATTACTGACTCCGACTATCAGATCGAAAACAGCTAGTACAAAGAGGAAGATGATAATGCATAAATAAATAGTCTCCATAATAAATATATGTGTATGTTGTTTCCGGCTGCAAAGGACGGGATTTGACGTTGCAGGGAGGTGTCATACATGTTACATTTATGTTACAATCGTCTTTCTTTTGTCTTGAAACAAAAGAAAGAAGCAAAGAAAAATTCAAGGCTGACTTTTTTCTCCTACTCGCTCCCTGCACTGCGCTAAAGGGCAGAAACTCGCTACGCTCAAACAGTCTGCCCTTTTTGACGCTCCGTTACGGGGGCTCGCTTGACGGAGAAAAAAGTAGGCCGGAGGGGCGTGCGGGGTGGGCGTTGTGGGGGAGGTTGCATGAGATGTCGGTGTGGTTGTTGCGAGGGAAGCCATGTAGTAAGGGCGTATAACGGGGGATGTGCAGCGGGAACGTTGCGGGAAGGCCGTGTGGGGCGTTGTAAGTTGCAGGACACGGGTATGGGATTCTTATGTTAGTTAATTAGTTGGTTGTTTTTTAGTTATTTGTTTTGTTTAACCAGTCATAGAAGGTGTATTGGGCTCGTACAGCGGGGGTGCTGGGCGCTCTTTTTTTGAATATATTTCGCAGGTTGTCGTCTACCCAGCAGGCTTTTTGGTTGTCGGCGAGCTGGATATTAAGCATTTCGATGAGGCTGTCACGCAGGTCGGGGGCGAGAATGGGGGTGATGGCTTCGATGCGGCGGTAGAGGTTACGACGCATCCAGTCGGGGGAGCCCATGAAGACTTTGGGTTTGCCGTCGTTGCCGAAGTACCAGATACGGGCGTGTTCGAGGAAACTGTCTACAATACGGGTGACACGGATGTTACGACTGTATGACTGTCCGGGGATAAGACAACAGATTCCACGGACGATGAGGTCTATTTGTACGCCGTGTTCGGAGGCTTCGTAGAGACGGTCAATCATGGCGGGGTCTTGGAGGGCGTTCATTTTTAGGATGATACGGCCTTGTTTGCCTTCGTCGGCGAGGGCGATTTCCCGATCAATCAGGCGGTTCAATTCGGGGATGAGGTTGAAACGGGCGACAAGAAGGGTGGTGAACTTCGGGTCTTCTTTGCCTTGCAGGGTGCGGAAGAGGTTATAGAGGTCGGCCACTATCTTCGGACGGCAGGTGAAAAGGCCACAGTCGGCGTAGAGGGTGGCGGTCTTTTCATTAAAGTTACCGGTGCTAATATAGGCGTAGCTGGGTATTTTTTCACCGTTCAGTCCGCGGCGGCGGATAAGGGCTACTTTGGCGTGTACTTTCAGACCGGGTATGCTGTATATTATTTTAATGCCGGCGGCTTGCATCATTTCGGCCGTGGCAAGGTTGTTTTCTTCGTCGAAACGGGCTTTCAGCTCCACGAATACGGTGACTTTCTTGCCGTTTTGGGCGGCGGCTATCAGGGTGTTGATGACGGCGGAGTTTTCAGCTACGCGGTATTGGGTTACCATGATTTCACGGGTTTCCGGGTTGTGCACGGCTTCATACAGGAAGTGGATGAAGTGCTCGAAAGAGTGATAAGGGTAATATAATAACAGGTCCTTCTTGGCAACGTAGTTGAAGATAGATTCTTTTTCGTCGAGGATGGTCAGCTTCATTGGCTTCGGCTTTTCGAGGCTGTGAAGAGATTTGTTCGGGTTGGGAAGATGACGCAGGTCTTCAAGATTCAGGTGCTTGTCGCCGGGGACAAGTTCATCGCGCTGAATATGGAAGGCGTCTACCAGAAAGTCCAGAAAGTCATGAGGCATACCACGGTCGTAGACGAAACGGCAGACGTCACCGATCTTACGTTTCTTCACTTTCTTCTTGAGTTGAGCGACAAGGTCGGCACTGCTGGCGGTGTCGTCAATCAATATGTCAGCGTCACGGGAGATTTTGATGCAGTAGCTGGAATCAACATCGTAGCCGGGGAAAATAAGGTTGAGGTTTGCCTTGATTATATCTTCGGTAAACATCAGGTAATGGTTTTTCTCGCGGGATGGAAGTTCGATGAAGCGGGGCACTTTGGCGTAGGGTTGCTTCATCACGAAGTAAAGAGGTTGCCGGGATTCTGTTAGACTGGTAGTTCCTTCATTTCCTTCTTTCTTCGGATAGACTCGTATGGCCAGGTAAAGGCGGTTATCCCGCAGGAAGGAGACTATTTTATCTTTGGATACAGGCACAGGCTGCAGGTAGGGAAAAATTTCTTCCCGGAAAAAGTCTTTAATAAACTGCTGGTGGAACGGTTCTACATGTCTGTCCTGATAAAAGATGATGTGATTCTTGCGCAGGGCAGGTAGTAATTTCTCTTCATAAATGCGTACACGGTCATCCAGCTGGCGGGTGACTTCTTTATTTATTTCTTCTACCAGTTCGCGGGCGGATTGTACGGTTTCTTCATCACTTTCCGTAGCGCCGGAGGCAACAGCTTTATGGTCGGCTACACGGATTTTGTAAAACTCTTCGAGATTGGAAGAGTAGATAGAGATGAAGTTGATACGTTCGTAGAGCGGTAGACGCTCGTCCAGAGCCTCCAACAATACGCGGTAATTGAATGAGAGCCAACTAATATCTCGCTTGAAATAATTATATTTGCTTTCCATGTGCTTTAAGATTTTTCCAAATATAGTATCTTTGTGGGATTAAACAAAGAAATTTATGACAAGAATTGGATTATTATCTGATACTCACGCTTACTGGGACGAGAAATATCTGGAATATTTTGAACCGTGTGACGAAATCTGGCATGCCGGAGACATCGGTTCGCTGGAAGTAGCGGAAAAGTTAGCCGCCTTCCGTCCATTCCGGGCGGTATATGGAAATATTGACGGACAGGAAATCAGAAAGCTGTATCCGCAAATAAACCGTTTCACGGTGGATGGTGCAGAAGTGCTGATTAAACATATCGGCGGTTATCCGGGGAAATACGATCCTTCCATCATCGGCAGTCTGATGACACGTCCGCCCAAACTTTTTATCAGCGGACATTCTCATATATTAAAGGTGAAATATGATAAAACGCTGGATATGTTGCATATTAATCCGGGAGCTGCCGGCATGTCCGGTTTCCACAAAGTACGGACTTTGGTACGTTTTGTTATCAACCAGGGGGCCTTTCAGGACTTGGAAGTCATCGAATTGGCGGACAAATAAAATAAATGTTCCTGCCAGATTGAAAAATTATTTTAAAATTTTGCCACGTCGGAATTCTTTCCGACCTTTGCACGCAGTTAATGAATAACTCAGACGAACATGAAAGGAATTATTCTAGCCGGTGGTAGTGCCACCCGACTTTATCCGCTCTCTAAAGCGATTTCCAAACAAATCATGCCTGTGTATGACAAGCCGATGATTTATTATCCGTTGTCAACACTTATGTTGGCAGGAATACGCGAAGTGTTGATTATTTCGACTCCACGCGACTTGCCGATGTTCCGCGACTTGTTGGGAACGGGTGAGGAACTGGGTATGTCTTTCTCCTATAAAATTCAGGAACAACCTAACGGACTGGCACAAGCTTTCGTATTGGGAGCCGATTTCCTGAACGGCGAACCGGGCTGTCTGATTCTTGGGGATAATATGTTTTACGGACAGGGCTTTTCCGCCATGCTCCGCCGGGCTGCCAATATAGAAAAGGGCGCCTGCATCTTCGGTTACTACGTGAAAGACCCGCGCGCTTATGGTGTAGTGGAATTTGACGAACAGGGAAAAGTGATTTCACTGGAAGAAAAGCCGGAAGTGCCGAAAAGCAATTATGCCGTTCCGGGACTTTATTTCTACGATGCCAGTGTGACGGAAAAAGCAGCGGCTCTTCGTCCTTCAGCACGTGGAGAGTATGAGATAACAGACTTGAACCGTCTGTATCTGGAAGAAGGTACATTGAAAGTGGAACTCTTCGGACGCGGATTTGCATGGCTCGATACGGGTAACTGCGACAGTCTGCTGGAAGCTTCCAACTTCGTGGCCACTATTCAGAACCGCCAAGGTTTTTACGTCAGCTGTATTGAAGAAATCGCCTGGCGTCAGGGATGGATTCCGACGGAGCAGTTGCTTCTACTGGGTCAACAGCTCGAAAAAACCGAGTATGGTAAGTACCTTATCGAATTGGCTAAACAATCCTAAAATCAACATAAAGAATAAAATATGAAAACTTATCTAGTGACCGGTGCCGCAGGATTTATCGGGGCAAATTACATCAAGTACATCTTAGCCAAACATAACGACATCAAAGTCGTGATATTGGACGCTTTGACGTATGCAGGTAACTTAGGAACGATTGCCAAAGACATCGACAACGAACGCTGTGTCTTTATCAAAGGAGACATTTGTAGCCGCGATGTGGTAGACGGTCTTTTTGCTGAGTATCGTTTTGACTATGTGGTGAATTTCGCTGCCGAGAGCCATGTGGACCGCAGCATTGAAAATCCGCAGCTGTTTCTGATTACCAACATTCTCGGAACACAGAACTTACTGGATTGTGCACGCCGTGCATGGGTAATGGGGAAAGACGAACAAGGATATCCGACCTGGAGAAAAGGTGTACGCTATCATCAGGTATCTACCGATGAGGTGTATGGTTCATTGGGAGCCGAAGGGTATTTCACTGAAGCAACCCCGCTTTGTCCTCACAGCCCGTACAGTGCTTCTAAGACAAGTGCAGACATGGTGGTAATGGCTTACCACGACACTTATAAAATGCCGGTAACGATTACCCGTTGCTCCAACAACTACGGTCCGTACCACTTCCCGGAAAAATTGATTCCGTTGATTATCAAGAATATCCTCGAAGGAAAGCATCTCCCCGTCTACGGTGACGGTAGCAATGTGCGCGACTGGCTTTACGTGGAAGACCACTGCAAAGCAATCGACCTCGTTGTGCGTGAAGGTCAAGACGGAGAAGTGTACAACGTTGGTGGACACAACGAGAAAACAAACCTCGAAATCGTGAAACTGACAATTTCGACTATCCACCGTCTGATGGCAGAAAATCCCGAATATCGTCAAGTTCTCAAAAAGAAAGTGAAAGACGAAAACGGAGACATTTCAATCGACTGGATCAACGAAGATCTGATTACTTTCGTTAAGGACCGTCTGGGACACGACCAACGTTATGCTATCGACCCCACCAAGATAACAAATGCCTTAGGATGGTATCCCGAAACTAAATTCGAGGTCGGTATCGTAAAGACAATCGAATGGTATTTAGCCAACCAAGCCTGGGTGGAAGAAGTTACCAGCGGAGATTATCAGGGTTACTACGAAAAGATGTACGGGAAATGATTCTCAATTTATCAACATTCCTATTGCAATAAGAATACCCATAAGCAGCATATTACGCGAAGTCTCGCCTAATATGCTGTTTAATTTTTTACCGCTGTATATTTTCACCATCCGTTTCCAGGTAAGGAAATGAGGGATCAGATAAAGTTGCGGAAGAAAAGCGGCGTAGAAATGACCTTCACGAAGGAAACACAAGCAGAGAAGAGAAGCGGTAATCCCCAGCATCAAATAAAAATAGCGACCGAATTTCTCGCCGAAACGAACGATCACTGTCCTTTTTCCACTGCGTGCATCCGCTTCGCGGTCACGATAATTATTGACTACCAACAATGTATCGATAAGCAGTCCGCAGATTAAAGAGGCGATAGTGACATCCGGTGTCCAAGTTAGCGCCTGTACGTAATATGTTCCGCCTACGGGTACAAAGCCGAAAAAGACAATCACCAATACATCGCCCCAACCGTTGTAAGAAAGAGGATAAGGACCGGTGGTATAAAGAAAGGCAAATAACACACAAAGCACTCCTACGATAATCAATTCCCACCCGGCAAAGAAGAGTAACGTACAGCCGATAAGGCAGGCAAGAGCAACCGTAATAATAATCCCGGTTTTCATCGCTTGCGGAGAAATCCATCCTTGCGCACAAGCACGTTCGGGGCCTAACCGGTCTTCCCGGTCTGTTCCTTTGAGGAAGTCGAAAAGGTCATTGATGAAATTAGCGGCAATTTGCATCAGACTTGCAAACAGACAGCAGATCAGTGCAGGCAACCAGTGAAAACGTCCGTCCATTGCAGCAAGAGCAGTACCTATCATAACCGGAGTTATGGCCCCTGTCAGCGTTTTGGGACGTGCAGCTAATATCCATGCTTGTAGCGAGTTACGCTTTACTTCTTCCATACTTTAATATATTATAAATAGTTTTGACGGACAAAGATACATGATTTTTCGTATCTTTGCACCCCGAAAAACTTCAAACTAAGAGAAGATGAAGAAAATAAAAACAATCTACCCTGTTATCCTGTTGACATTGCTTTTGCTGGTTTCCTGTAAGTCGAAAAAGAATATGGTGGCTACCTTGCCACGCCCTGTTTTAAATTCAGATTCTATTTATCCGGATACGGCTAATGCCATAGCCGGGTTATTCTCCCCCGACCACTCGCAACTCAAAGAGCTGAATGTTTCCAAAAACAAAAAGCAGAATACAAAGGAAAAGACTTCTACCGATACACACGAATCGTCGGATCTGGTACTGCGGGGAACAAAAATCACTTCTTCCAGCGTAGATGTATCTTCTGTCTATACCGGAGTGGACCGTGTAGTAAAATATGACTTTACACACCGCGATGTTCCCGAAGCCTTTGAAGGTTTCCGTATCGCTTTCATTTCCGACTTACACTACAAAAGTCTGCTGAAAGAAAAAGGCCTGAACGACCTTGTCCGCCTACTGATTGCTCAAAAGGCTGATGTGCTTCTAATGGGTGGTGACTATCAGGAAGGTTGTGAATATGTGGAACCTTTGTTTTCCGCACTGGCACGCGTAAAAACACCGATGGGCACTTATGGGGTAATGGGCAATAACGACTACGAACGTTGCCACGACGATATTGTGAATACAATGAAACATTACGGCATGCGTCCGTTAGAACATGAAGTAGATACGCTTCGTAAAGACGGGCAGCAGATCATTATCGCTGGAGTGCGCAATCCTTTTGATCTGGGGCGCAACGGAGTATCGCCTACTCTGGCACTCTCTCCCAAAGATTTTGTCATCTTACTGGTTCATACTCCGGATTACATCGAAGATGTTTCAGTAGCTAACACCGACCTTGCCCTGGCAGGACACACCCACGGCGGACAAGTCCGTGTATTCGGAGTTGCCCCGGCACTTAACTCACACTATGGCAATCGTTTCATCACCGGACTGGCATATAATTCTGCAAAAATACCTTTGATTATAACAAACGGAATAGGAACCTCCAAATTACCAATCCGTGTCGGCGCTCCGGCGGAAATCATCGTTATTACTCTTCATCGATTAACGGAGTAAACTGGATAGCCTCCCAAGCCTTTGGATGCACAAAGTATCGAACATCTTTCCCTGCATCCAGTGCTTCTCGAATAAAAGTAGAACTGATTTCAAATACAGGAGAATGAACAAGACGCACCGTTTCCGGCAATTCCTCCTCTTTGACGGGAAAGCCGGGACGGGGGTAAATAAGAATCTGATTCTCTTTAATGATACGTTCGGACTGATACCAATATCCAAAACGTTCCCAATTATCGGAACCGATAATGAAATAAAACTCGCGATCGGGAAATGCCTCACGCAGTTTCTCCAACGTATATACGCTATATGAGGGGCGAGGCAAATGAAACTCAAAATCTGAAGCCTGAAAACGAGGATAGTCACTGATGCTCAACTTTACCAGTTCGAGACGTAATTCATCATTCCATAACTTCTCCTGTGCTTTCAAAGGATTCTGCGGACTCACCATAAACCAGATTTCATCCAATCCTTCATACTCACAAAGGTAGTTGGCTAGAGCAAGATGTCCGATGTGAATCGGATTGAATGATCCGCTGAAGATTCCGGTTTTCTGCTTATTCATTGTTCCAAAAACTCTTTGATAACTTTCAAAGCTTCCGCTTTAGCAGTTTCCAAATTGTCATTGACAATCACACAATCGAATTGCGGAGCAAAACCCAATTCATATTCCGCCTTAGCGATGCGACTTTCAATCACTTCCGGCGCATCCGTTCCACGTCCTTCCAACCGGCAGCGTAATTCTTCCACCGAAGGCGGCTGGATAAACACCGACAACGCACGATCGCCATAAAACTTCTTGATATTGCATCCGCCAACCACATCTACGTCAAACACCACATTCTGACCCGCTTCCAATTGCTTTTCTACCTGCGCTTTCAGCGTTCCGTAATAACGGTCCTTATACACCTCCTCATACTCCAGAAATTCGTTGTTCTCAATGCGTTGGCGAAATTCTTCCGGCGTAAGGAAGAAATATTCAACCCCATGCTGCTCCGTTCCACGCGGAGGACGGCTGGTAGCAGAAATAGAAAACGCTAAATTCAAGTTCTGCGTCAGCAGATAATTGATTATAGTAGATTTGCCCGAACCCGACGGAGCAGAGAAAATAATTAGCTTACCGGTCATAAGTTTAATGAAGAATTAAGAATTAAAAATGATAGATACTGTTTTACATCACGTTCAGCACCTGTTCCTTAATCTGTTCCAGTTCATCCTTCATCTGAACTACGATCTTCTGCATTTCAGCATGATTGGACTTGCTGCCTAACGTATTGATCTCCCGACCCATTTCCTGGGCGATAAAACCAAGCTTCTTACCCTGTCCGCTACCACTTTCCATCGTGCTGATGAAATATTTCAGATGGTTGCTAAGACGTTGTTTTTCCTCGTTGACATCCAGTTTTTCGATGTAGTAAATCAGTTCCTGTTCCAGACGATTCTTGTCGTAGTCTACGCTTAACGTCTTTTCGAGAGCATCAGTGATGCGTTCCTTCACTTTCTCTACACGTTCTTTCTCGTAAGGAGTAATCTGTTCGAGCAAACTGTTGATGTTGGCAATCTTCTCACGGAATTTCTTTTCCAATGCAGCCCCCTCCTGTTTGCGGAAATCTACCAAATGACTGATGGCTTCAAGTATGGTAGCATGCACCATGCTCCATTCCTCTTCCGTCAGTTCCTGAATTTCCGTTTTCGTCATCACGTCCGGCATGCGGAGTAATAGTTGGAGCCAGTCTTCCGGTGCGGGACAAGGAATCCCCAGTTCGCGGCTTATCGAATCCAACTGGCTATAATAACTTTTCAGCACATCCTTATTGATGGGAGCAGCATCCGCGCCCTCCTTCTTCTCTATCCACAGGCTGAAGTCAGCTTTTCCACGTTCCAGAACTTTAGAAATCTCATTACGGATTTCAATCTCTTTTTCACGATACGCCGGAGCGATGCGAGTGGACAAATCCATTGCCTTGCTGTTGAGCGACTTGATTTCTACATTTATTTTTTTATCAGGAAGTTCGGCCGTAGCTTTACCGTATCCTGTCATAGACTGTATCATAACCTTAAAGTTTTGTGCAAAAGTACACGAATATTTTAAGAATTGGAAATAATCATGTAAATTTGTATGTATATCTGATTATCAGAGACTTATGCGTACTGTTCTTAAAGTTGGTTCATATCTGTCCTAATAAACTAGTCGCAAATATAGCTATTTTCAATGATACATTTAAATAATAGTTGTAATAAAAGACTTTGATTGCAAAAAAATAATGCAAGAAGTATTAGGTTGATGAAATGTAAGCTCTGATCTATTTGGGGCCAAATAGAAATAGAGAGCGTAAGTAATCCAAATAATGAATTGGACTAGATTGTTGCGCTGGAAATAGTGTTAGCTAATATTGGCAGTGAAGCAGTCTCTATTCATAAATATAATAAAAAGGAGAAGAATATTGGGAAATGCCTACTTTTAATGATTCGGTTAAGCAGATTGGAAAGAGTGATGCAACTTCAAAGACAACAGTTTCACTGGTGAATGTGAGGGCAAAATTCTATAATGAAATTGATATCTCCAATGAAGTTTATACGTAGCTTATTAGGAGTAAATATAAAGATGACGTTAATGATAAAGAATAGTTTACTAAATAAGTGCTTTTTTTCAGTACGTAGATAATATGGTGTAATTATATTTTTTTCTTATATTTGGAGCGGTTCTCGGAAAATAGGGTACCATTTTTATTAATTTAAAAAATAATTATATGGAAAACGCAATTGGATGTATCGTAGGAAATGCATATACCTCCATGTTATCCTCCACAGGTAGACATCTTTCTTCTGCCATATGGGGGAAAGTTAGTTGTTTTGTTGCTGGTGCAGTTGCGGGAGCGGGTGTCACTTATTGTGTTATCAAAGGTAAGGAGATAAGAGAAAAATTGCTTACCCTTATGGTAGTTGATCCTAAGATTTCCAAGACATTCATTTTGGATAATCTTTCTCATAAAAGTTGGAAGCATGCAGGGAATATATATAAAATAAACAATTGTACTACAGTTCATATCAGGCTATCTGTTCCTGAGGATAACGGACGCTTTTCAAAAGGTAACAATATTGAGCCGTTGCATAAGTCTTCGGCAGAGCAGACCGTTGGTGCTTCTGATTTATTTGCCGGAGAAGTGCCTAAAGAGCATGACTTGTTTTCTTGCACCCAGCATCTTGAAACAATGTCTCCCCTTCCTAAAGAAAATGCGGCTGATGGACAGCGACCAGTGAAGTTGTTATTTCTTATCCTGTCTTTTCTAATTCCACTTTTTGCCTTCCTCTGAGCAATGAGATTATTGGTAAATTGTTTAATGGAATGCGGGGTAAGTATTTTCATGAAAAGACATCTCTAGAATTGTTGACTTATGTGTTGACTGGCAGGGGTGAGAAGTCTGAGGGTACCATATCCATTGAATGGATTGCCTCTCCCAGGAGTTTCTCACTGTTCATTGGCATTGTATGTGCTCCATATCACAACAAATGGAAAATGGGCAAGTCTCTCTTTACCGGGCGTATAAATAAGAATCCCTCATGTGATTTCTCTAGAATGACCGAACTGGGTTTAGTGGATGATAACAGGGTTTCTCCTGCACTAAAAAAGAATAACTATTTTGTAAGAGAGAAAGATAAGGACTTGAAATTCCTTCTTGTGTTTCTTTATGAACTCTTCTGAAACCATCATTCTGTATTGCTTTATCCACTCCTCTTGTCCCTTCCCAGACAAGGGGAGTTTTTGTTTCCTTGTAAATTATTCCAGCTATTTTCTTGCTATATTTCAGCTATTCTGTATAGCTCTGTTTTAGCTTTTATATATCTGAATATTAGCTTGCTACATCAAAGACAATGTCTATGTTTGCCCCGTTTTCAAGCTTGATTACATTATTAAATATAATAAATATGAGAATGGAAAAAAGTATTTTAGATATCCTTGGTATGTCTTTATTCCAGACTACACTCTCTGATTTTTTGGAAGGTCTTAAATTCAGGATGCAGAAGAGTGGTAGCGGAGAAGTCAGGCCGGTAGCGACTTCTTTAAGTAATAAAGGATTGGTATACGGCACGTTCGGACTTGTCTTCGTTCTGGGGTGTTCGGTTTCGACAGCTCAACGCATAAAGAGTAGCGGTGTCATTGATGCAGCTATTTCCCAAAACGGTAAGGTCGTTGTAATTGATGTTGAGCGGGCTTTGGACATATTGAGAGTGTCTAATAAAAAATGGGGGCGCAAGTAGCTTTAGGTAATTAACCGGAATAGACAGTTTCGCTGGAAAATACGCCGGCTGTTTTCAACAGTGGAGCTGTCTGTTCATAAATCAAGAAAGAATCTATGAAAAGTCAATTGACCTTCAATGAAGTTCATACGTAGTTTAATAGGTACAAATCTATGGATGTATAAGATAACCTACTATCAGGTGTATCTTTGTATAATAGCTTGATTTCAAAAGGATTACCCCTTTGTCTTATTGTTTATATTTGCTCTCGAAAATTTAGAAAGCAACCACTAAAATCTTAGAAGATGGACAGAAATTGGAATCTGTAAATGGCGCAGCACTTCAAAATGATAAGAACGCCTTAGTAGAGTTTCCAAAAGCTGATAAGGAGGCTGAACAAAAAGAATCTTATAATTAACCCGGAGTGATTGCTGGTAGTACATGAGCACTCCATAAAATTAAATTATATGTTGAATAATATAGACATCAAGAAACTCTATGATACTGGAGGCAAATGCAAAGGTTTACCCTCGTTCCCTAGTATCCTAAAATTGGGTAGTAGATACTTAATTCTAAGTGTTGCTGGCTTTGGCCTTTGTTGCCTTCATCATAGGTACAAGAAGCAAATTGAACTAGATGAGGAGGTTTACGCGAACAATGCGGCACTTCAAATCAAGTTGAAACTTAATAATGTTCATATAAATAGTCTAATAAATAAAAGTAAATTACAAAAATGAGATTAATACCTGATTCAAACAACATTGCTCGAATCATCGAGATACCGGGAGTTAAGAAGACAACCGAATACCTTTTTATAGGGACAGGTTTCGCATTGGTTGCTTTAGGTTCTGTTTGTTATCTTATAACGGCGATTAAATCCCACGGTAGGATAAAGGAGCAGAATGATGTATTCGCAAACAAGCAGAGGGAGATTGAAATTGCTTCTTTATGTAAAATGCAGGAGAACGAACAATTTCACATTCATCGTATGCAGGAAGAGCGTAAGCGGATGTCAACAGGTACAAACTGGCAGAATATAAAGAGCGATAACTGTATAAAACGGAATAGGGGAAGCCTAGAGGTAGTAACAGATTTAAGATATTCTTGGAGAATCTTTCAACTAACGACCGGAGGTTTCCACTTACCGAAGAAGGTCCGGGTTGTGAGCCGAATTAATAAGATTAGAACTACTTTTAAAAGGAATCAGTTATGAACTATACAACAACAATCGCATCAGTACTTGGCATAACAGCCGCAGGTTTTATTAGTGTATGGGTCTGTGACCGATTTGTCAAGAGACGTAAGCAGACAAAAAAGATGTCTATCGTATTTGATGATGTGGTGAATGATATGGAAACAGCTATACTGTTACAAACGGCTATTTCTCAAAAACGTACGAGAACTAGGATTACGTCCGGTATGATCAGAAAATGGAATATGATGGCTAAAAAGGGAACGTCCCATAAACAGATTGCCGCCGAGTATGGTGTATCATTGGTTAGTGTAGACAGGTATTTGGCCAGGTCAGGTAGAAAGAAGACCGCCAAAACCGATAAGGCCTATTCCACAGTCCAGATGATTAACAGTGAAGTTAAAAATAACAGATTATTAATTAATAAACATGAGTTATGAGTAATAAAGTAAAGGCAATGTCCCACTCTATAATCGATGTAGGAGGTAAAGTTGGACTAGGGGGAGTTAGTGGACGCTACAAAGGTGCTGCTTCAACTCTTTGGAAAATTGGTGGTTGTCTTGTTATTGGTATAGGTGTAATTGGAATATACGCTTTACCCGAAATTAAGAAAAAGCTTGGACAGGTTAAGATTGACGAAGAGAAAAAGAAAAACGAACTTGAAAATGACAAGGCAAGGGAAGCGAGCAGACTTAAAATGGAAGAAAAAGATCATCAGTGTGATCTGGATATCAAAAAAGCGAAGGAGATCAGTCAGGTAAAGACTGATGAGATATCTAGGGTTATTACGATTCGTCAGGATTTTGGTCTTATGGGAAAAAAAACGGTTGGCGAACAAACGATAGATAAAGAACCTGCTCTTGGTGAGTGGTTACAATGGTTCGATACTCAGTTCCCCATGCCGGGTTACTCCGCTACTCCTCACATCAGCACTATTCTGAACGGTTGTCCTAGTGGCTTCAGGCCTGCCATGCTTCTACATCTGCTTGGAACTTATGGTGCACTCTGTTTCTCGAATGTGCGTGCGCAATATATGGACGGACGGTCTCATTCTCCCAGTTTGCAGGTTGTGATTGTAGGAGCGCAGGGTTCGGGAAAGAGTATCTTTAAAAATGTGTATGAACAGGATCTCTTTCATCGAGTGGTTATGGAGGACCGAGAGAAGGCCAGGAGTAACAAGCCTGACCAGATTATCCAAACGATAGGCAGCGAGATCTCAAAAGCAAGATTATTGGAGCTTGTAGCTGGTAATCATGATGTATACTTCTATTCGATGGAGACGGAGATCGATACCGTACGTCAATCTTTCGCCAAAGGTGGCGGACTTTCCAGTGACTTGTTACGTAAAGCATTCTCCAACGAGAGTATTTCTTTGGACAACAAGCATACCCGTAATGAATGTCGCGGTACATTTCTCGTGTATTTCAATTACACCTTCACCGGGACTCCCAAGGCTGTCAGACGTTTCTTTAAAGAGGAGGAGTATGAAGATGGAACCGCCTCACGTGTTTGTTTTTGTGCAATTCCCGAACTGGGTCATTCAATTCCGGAGTTTGACTTACCGGAGGGTGAAGAACTGGAGAAAATGCGTGACCGGATTGACAAGTGGCGTGAACAGTATTGCTTCAGAAGAACAAAAGAGGGTATTGATATTCCTGCCAACGAACACCGGACAGATCTCTCTTATGTATTCGGTACTCTGAAGCATTGGATCGAGAAACAGAAGGAGATGGGTGGCGAGACAAGAAAAGAAGTTTCCCTTCGCATGGCCACTGTCGCCTTCCATGGTGCCATAGTGCTGCATATGCTCGCCGGTGAACCCGGGAAAGACGTTCCGAAGACATGTAGGGCGATTTGTAAGTTGACCGAATATCTTGCCAACCACTGCATGGAACGTTTTCTCTGCCAGTATTACAAGGGAGTGTACCCGAAGATGGGTATGCCAACCGAATCACGGCCGGGACGAAGATTAACAGACGAGGAAATTGACTGCTGGTATCCTTTGTGGAAAACTCTCGATGAAAATGGTAATCAGCTGGGTTATGGAAAGATAGCCAAACTGATTGGAGTGAGTAAGAATGATGTGAGAAATGCTTTTAGAAAGTATGAGAGAGAAATCGGATTAAGTTAATACGGATAAGGAGGACATAACCGAATGGTGTTCTCCTTTTTTCTTTTTTAGGGGTGTAAATGCCGTTTCATAGGGGTGTAAATGCTGAATGTATGAGTATTTTATTAATTCAGCATATTATAACGAATTGCATTGTACATCAATTACTTATAAATGAAAAGACTATCTATCCTTATAGGGTGTAAAACGCTACACCCTAAATATGATAATGGACATGATGACAATAACTCATACGCTCTTAATCTAGTAGTCAAAATAGAGTTTGTCTTTTGTCGAGTAAAGTCTTCTTAATCTGATTTCCACACTAGTGTAGTTCAATAATAAACTTATATATCTTTACTTGTTTCGAAACAGCACTAAAGGTCCTTGCTCAGGTGTATATTAAGGTGTACTAACCGATTTTTAGTATATTATCAATGGCACTTTGAAAACACCTAAGATAACTATCGAAACTAATTTCTCCCGATACTCACTGAGGTTCCATTTTCATCAACTCCCTTTTGTATTATGAGCAACCGGGCTCTGCATTGAATGGTTGTTAAGAACTGATCTGTCCAGCCCACCTATGGCTTATTTACGAAAAGTATGGAAATCCGGACAGGTTATTGAAACAGATACCGGTGGACGCTATACAGGAGGGGAATGCGCAATATGAAATATTTGTAGAAACAACAGAAAACCAATTCGGGAGATATCTTTTTAATCGTCCGAATACTAGTATGAATAATTATATAAAATTAAAAGAAAATTATGAATAAAAACAATAAAAAACAGCCGTTCGAAAAAGAGATCGACGGCAGAAAAATGAGATATTGTGGAATATATAATATCTGGGTAAACCGTGAAGGTACATATGCCTATAGGGAATATAAAGACCCAGCCTGGAACCATGCCTTGCAAATCCATACCCGCCCGGACGGAAGTAAATATCTGGATACGAAAAGCCATGGAGAAATACCTCTTGATGAAGCTGTAGCCATCTGTTTCAGTCCTATGCCCCGGGATGGCAGGAAATATGTACCGGTTCATAAGGATAATAATCCGGGCAATTGTCATGCCTTGAATCTTACATGGAAACAGGTCCCGAAGTATTCTCCGATCGACAAGGAAAGAAAGCTGGATAACGGACTGGTGGTACGGTCGGATGGTACCATACTTGATAAAAGGAAAAAACTGTTTGTAGTCACGGTAATCGGTGACAGCGATACGGATCGGCTGGTTTCTGTGGATCCTTACGTATGCTATTATCGTAAGAACCGTTATGGTTCTATTGACGAGAGACGTGCGCGTGTTGATGCTCTTATGGCGGAAGCGGAATTTGTAGCCGGTGATAACTCTCTGATGAGCAGGCCGCGGGTACTGCATAAGGATCAGGATTACCTGAATTACAACTCCTTCAATCTTGAATGGGCGGAAGAGGACAGTCCGGAGTATCAGGCTTATATGTGGCAGAAAAAGGAAGATATGGACCGGTTGACCATTCAGGAGAATCCGAATCATCCCAATCCCTTAATGAAACCTCTACATTAATGCCAGTTATAAAAAACATGTCTTATGGATGAGAAGACAACTATTTTCCGGAGAGCCGTGAAAAATATGATTCTGTTGGACTGTCGGGAATTATAAACTGGCTATTAGTTGATATGACAAGATTAGTCGGTCGTAGGACTGGAGCTGTGTATCAAGTATTAAATAGATTATTAACGACGAACTTTTAAAAAATAACTAGTATGGCACTGAATAAAAGTACAGGGAATATGTATGCTTTCGTTTCACATACATATAACCCGTTGAAAGGTGAATGTGAACACTCCTGTGCGTATTGTTTTATGAGACGTAAACTTCTCCTGCCTCCCTTGCATCTGGAGCTGAAGGAATTGAAAGTGAATCTGGGTGAAGGCAACTTTATCTTTGTAGGTAGTAGTACGGATGAATGGGCAGCTAATGTCCCGTCAGAATGTGTTCACCCCAGCAGGAGAATATTGGTCGTAACTCACGATACGACATTGCTCTCCCCGAGCCGATAGCAAATGAGCTAAGGATGTTGAAAGCAAAATTGGAGAAATCTACCAAATTGAGGTTAAGGCGAATGCTTTGTGTTGGATGAGATAGATATGTGACGGATTTTTTATACTGAAAAAAGAAATCTTAGGAAAGTTCAGTGAATCGGAAATCTGTTGTATGGAAAGCTTTGGGAGTATAAAAAACAAGAATTAGTTATTAAAATAAGGTAAAGCAACAAGTTATTTCGATTATTGTATGTTCTGTAGTGAAGAAATAATGAAATGTGAATTATGGAGAGTGATTATTGTTAAATTCAGATAAAACGTTTTATTCAGATCATTCAATATCTATAAGTTTACGTTTGATTATAATTTATTTAGAGAAATAATTTTGTATGGCAACAGTAAAAGTAAAATTCCGTGCATCTTCCGTTGCTACGAAAGAAGGTACACTTTTCTATCAAGTGATTCATAAACGTATAGTAAGACAAATACATACCGGATACAAGTTGTTTCCTGCAGAATGGGATGCGATACATTCGGAGGTTATTCTACCTTCAGCAACCAGTGAAAGTCGAAGAGATTACTTGCTTTCTTTGAAGAATTCTCTGATGGAGGATAGTATAAGACTGAAGAATATTATTACTCGTCTTGAACGTTCAGGCATTGCTTATACTTCGGATAGTCTGGTGGAGCTTTATTGTGCATCCACAGAGAATAATGGTTTTGTATCCTTTACTCTAAATCTTATCAAAGAGTTAAATCAAGTCGGGAAACACCGTACTGCTGAAACTTATATGACTACATTAAACAGCTTCATACGTTTCCGTAAAGGGAAAGATGTCCTGTTGGAAGAAGTTGATTCCAGTTTGATGATGAAATATGAGAGCTTTTTAAAATCTACTGGTATTTGTCCGAATACCACCTCTTATTATATGCGGAATCTTCGGGCTATTTATAATCGTGCTGTGGAGAAGGACTTGACGGTTCAGCGAAGTCCTTTTAAATATGTATATACAGGGATAGACAAGACGGTTAAACGTGCTATTCCGTTAGAGGAGATTCGCCGTTTGAGGGAGCTTGATTTAACAAAGAGTCCTTCTCTGGCTTATGCAAGGGATATATTTATGTTTTCTTTTTACACGCGTGGTATGTCATTCATTGATATGGCTTTTTTGAGAAAGAAAGACTTGCAGAATGGTATTTTGTCTTATCGCCGACAGAAGACAGGGCAACAGTTGTTCATCAAATGGGAGAAGCCAATGCAAGAAATAATTAACAAGTATGATACTCAGGGGAGCCCTTACCTACTACCTATTATACGAGATATGGAAGTGGACGGAAGGAAACAGTATAAAAAAACTGCCCATTTGGTGAATCTAAAACTGAAGAGACTTGGGATGCAGTTAGGATTATCCATACCTTTAACTACATATGTTGCCCGCCACGCCTGGGCTAGTATTGCCAAAAGTAAAAATATCTCCTTGTCTGTTATCAGTGAAGCTATGGGACATGACTCGGAGAACACTACTCGCATTTATCTAGCCTCATTGGATGCTTCTTTGGTAGACAAGGCGAACAGTCTTATTCTTAAGTCATTGTAGAGATGAGATAATCTACAATATAGCCATGAAACTGTAAATCGGCAATATGTATCAAAGGATATGTATGGTTTACTGTTATTTTTTTTGCATATTAAAACTTTCCTAAAGCAAGGGTATAACAAAGTAAAACGGGAATTCGGAACGGTTTAATAGTCATTATATATCATTCTTAATTCTATAATGATATCGCACTAGCTATTAAAGAGAAACTACAAGAAGGGATAATATTGATATAAGCTAAATATGTTTAGCAAAATATGGTTCTCTCTATAAGAGAAATACTAACGGGCACAAAGGTACGTAATTTATTGGAAATAATAGCATAAAACATATATAATCTTGGGTAATTGCTTCTTCTAGAGAAGGATTTACTTAACAGATGTTTAATCATTATCAATTATATAATGATTATAACTATCTGATATTTAAACTATTGAATTAAATATTACATCTTTTTATTTATCTTATAGAGAGAAATAAAAAGTAAGGTTGTAAATAGACCTTGAATGCATCTTGTATGGTGAAGATGAAAAAGTTTAATAATAGTGGGGAGAGATCTCTAACTTTTGTGAAATATGATGATAACTACTTGATATATAGCGTTGTATGTAATCAGGTAGGATTAGAACTATTGGCTTGAGGTTTTATGGCGCTCCTGAAAGATGAACAACGGATGCATTGGTATGTGATGCGTGACCTCAAACGCCCTAACGCCAAGTTACCTGCTTATAAGCAGCTCAGTGATGAACATCTAGAAGTATTTACTCCTATGCAATGGCGGTTAAAGTTGAAAAATGGTAAACGAATCCGTGAAGAAGTACCGTTTATGCAGGACCTGCTTTTTATCCACGATACAAGAGAAGTTCTAGATATGTTTGTTCGTAAAATACCGACCCTTCAATATCGTTATCAGAAAGGTGGCGGTTATTGTCAGCCTATGATGGTTGCCGATTTGGATATGGAGCGTTTTATACGTGCTGTCAGAGGTTCGGAAAATCCTAAATATTATTTACCTGAAGAGATAAGCGATACAATGTATGGTCGTATGATCCGTATTATTGGAGGTCCTTTTGAAGGTTATGAAGGCCGTCTGCTTACTACTCGTGGTTCTAAAGTCAAACGTCTTCTTGTCGAACTGCCTAATTTCTTTTCGGTGGGTGTAGAAGTAAATCCTGATTTGATAGAAATAATATAATTATGTACGATTATATACTATTATTCTAGTTGTTTATAATCAACGTTATAAGAATATATGATAATTAATTGGGGGATTTAAATTATGAAACACGCATTTGACCGTTTTATTCACTATTTGCAGAAAAACTACTTTAGCTATTGGATTGTGTTGGGTATCGATACATTCATTGCTTTACTGTGTACTTGGGTGTCATTTATTGGCATTCATTATATTACGGAAACTTCCAAAGAAATAGTTTCGCTTTTCCATATCTTGGCGGTTTCAGTTATATCGAGTGTTTTGGGGGCTACTCTATTTCATACTTATCGTAATACGATCCGTTTTTCCCAGTTGAAGGAATTATGGAGGTTGGCGGGAAGTGTACTCATAAAGGCTGTTTGCATAGCCGTTGTCATTTGGTTTCTCTTGCCACAAACGGGATTACATAACAGTCAGAAAATAATTTTTGTACTGTTTGACGCTATGCTTACTTTTATTGTCATGGTTGGGTTTCGTATGCAGTTGATTATTGTTTATGAATTCTTGCTGAATGTACTAAATAAAAAGAATATGCGTATTCTGATTTATGGCATTGATGATAAGAGTGTGGCATTGAAAGTCCGCTTATTGAATAGTTCTCATTATAAGGTGGTAGGCTTTTGTATTTATGGAACAGGTAATTCTATTCGACGTGTGGCTGATCTTTCTGTTTATTCTTTTAAAGATGAAGAGTGCTTCAATAAGCTGATTCATAAGAAATGTATCGGAGGCATCTTGTTTGCCCGCTATGAGAATACTCGTGAAGAGGAAGGACGTTTGCTTCAGTATTGTAAAAGAAACGGGTTGAAAACATTGATAGCTCCGAGTATTAGTGAGGCTGACGAAAATGGGAGTTTCCACCAGTGGGTACGTCCTATCAAGATTGAGGATTTGCTGGGGCGCTCAGAAATTCATATTAATATGGAGGAGGTGATGACTGAGTTTTGTGGCAAGGTTGTGTTGGTGACAGGAGCTGCCGGTAGTATTGGTAGCGAGCTTTGCCGGCAATTGGCTCAGATGAATATCAAGAAACTGATCATGTTTGACTCTGCCGAGTCACCTCTGCATAATGTCCGTCTGGAATTTGAGAAGAATTATCCCGGTCTTGATTTTGTTCCTGTCATTGGAGATGTCCGCGTGAAAGAGCGTCTTCGTATGGTGTTCGATATCTATCACCCTCAGGTAATCTTCCATGCTGCTGCTTATAAGCATGTTCCGTTAATGGAGGAAAATCCCTGTGAAGCTGTGCTGGTCAATGTGGTCGGTTCGCGTCAGGTTGCTGATATGGCTGTGGAATACGGAGCTGAGAAAATGATCATGGTTTCTACCGATAAGGCGGTGAATCCGACCAATGTAATGGGATGCTCGAAACGTCTGGCAGAAATCTATGTACAGAGTCTGGGATGTGCTATCCGTGAGGGCAAAGTGAAAGGTCATACCAAATTTATCACTACCCGCTTTGGAAATGTCTTGGGTAGTAACGGCTCTGTAATTCCCCGTTTTAAGGAACAGATCGAGAATGGTGGTCCTGTCACAGTGACTCATCCCGATATCATCCGTTTCTTTATGACTATTCCCGAAGCTTGTCGGCTGGTAATGGAGGCCGCTACTATGGGTGAGGGCAATGAGATTTTTGTCTTTGAGATGGGCAAGGCTGTGAAGATTGTTGATTTGGCTACCCGTATGATCGAACTTGCCGGTTATCGTCCGGGTGAAGATATTGAAATAGAGTTTACGGGATTACGTCCGGGTGAGAAACTTTATGAGGAAGTCCTGAGTGATAAGGAGAATACGATTCCGACCGAGAATAAAAAGATCATGATAGCCAAGGTGCGCCGGTATGAATATGCCGATATCTTTGACACTTATTCGGAGTTTGAGAAGTTGTCGCGTGCGGTTAAGATCATGGATACCGTTCGGTTGATGAAGAAGGTCGTACCCGAGTTCAAATCAAAGAATTCTCCGAGGTTTGAAGCATTGGATAAAGAAAAATAAATTTAATAATTTTTATGTATAAATCATTTTATATGAATATGAGCGTACAAGGCATAGGACGCAATTTTTTTATTTGTCTGATTGCAATACTTTTGTTTGCTTCCTGTAAGTCGTACAAAAAAGTACCTTATCTGCAGGATGCGGAAACCGTGCAACAGGCAGTTCAACAGGAGAACTTGTATGACGCCAAGATCATGCCTAAGGACCTGCTTACCATTGTTGTTTCGTGTACCAGTCCGGAGTTGGCGGTTCCATTCAACCTGACCGTAGCTACTCCTGCCAGTGCGGCTGGCAATAACTTGCTGTTGACTACTCAGCCGGTTCTACAACCTTATCTTGTGGATAATGAAGGTAAGATCAATTTTCCGGTTTTGGGGGAGCTGAAAGTGGGAGGACTGACCAAAAGAGAGGCGGAACAATTGATAATCGACAAACTGAAACCCTATATCAAGGAAACTCCGATAGTAATGGTTCGTATGGTGAACTATAAGATATCCGTATTGGGGGAAGTTACTCGTCCCGGCACCTTTACAATCAGCAACGAGAAAGTGAATCTTCTGGAAGCTCTGGCCATGGCGGGTGATATGACCGTCTGGGGTGTCCGTGACAATGTTAAACTGATTCGCGAAGGTGCTGATGGTAAACAGGAGATTGTGACATTGGATTTGAATAAGGCTGAGACTATTCTTTCTCCATATTACTGGCTGCAGCAGAACGATATCGTTTATGTGACTCCTAATAAAGCAAAGTCACGCAACTCCGATATCGGTAACAGTACCAGTTTGTGGTTCTCCGCAACCTCTATTCTGGTGTCACTGGCAAGTTTATTAGTAACAATCTTCAAATAGCAACATCGATATGATTGAGGAAAAAAGAGTAAATCGGGGTGAGCAGCTTGAAGAGCAGGTTAATATTCTGGAAATTCTTTTCCGCTATCTGATTCATTGGCCCTGGTTCGTGGTTTCAGTGATTGTATGTATCGTCTGTGCATGGGGATACCTGCAACTGGCAACACCTGTTTATAATATTTCCGCCACAGTCTTGATCAAAGATGAAGAGAAAGGTGGTGGGGCGAGTATGTCTTCCGAGCTGGAGAAAATGGGACTGGACGGTTTTGTTTCTTCATCGAAGAATGTAGACAATGAAATAGAAGTCTTGCGTTCCAAGTCATTAGCCAGGGAGGTGGTCAATCATCTGGGCCTGTTTGTCACATATAAGGATGAAGATGAGTTTCCCGGCAGGGAACTTTACCGCACTTCCCCCGTATTGGTAAGCCTTACTCCTCAGGAGGCTGATAAGCTTCTTCATCCGATGGAGGTGAATATGACTTTGCAGCCTAGTGGTGTGATGGATGTGCATATTACGGTAGAGGAAAAAGAATATCGGAAACAATTTGCGAAATTGCCCGCTGTGTTTCCAACAGACGAAGGTACGGTTACTTTCTTTGCCAATTATGATACACTGTCGTCATTGCATCCGGAAGGTGTAACGCAGGAGCGTCATATAACCGCCTTCATAAACAGTCCTTTGTCTGTGGCGAAAGGGTATGCCAAGGCCCTTTCAATATCTCCTACCTCGAAGAAGACTTCTGTGGTAGTGATTTCATTGAAAAACTCGGATATTCGTCGTGGCAAGGATTTCATTAACAAGTTGCTTGAGATGTACAATATCAATGCGAATAATGACAAGAATGAGATAGCCCAGAAAACGGCGGATTTCATTGATGAGCGTATCGGCATTATTTCAAAAGAACTTGGCAGCACGGAACAGGATCTGGAGAACTTCAAGCGCAGCGCTGGTATTACGGATTTGAGCAGTGAGGCGCAAATAGCTTTGACGGGTAATGCGGAATATGAGAAGAAGCGTGTGGAAAACCAGACCCAGATCAATTTGATCATGGATCTTCAACGTTATATGATGGGTAATGAATATGAAATATTGCCAAGTAATATCGGACTGCAGGATGTGGCATTAGCGGGTGCAATAGACAGATATAATGAAATGCTGGTTGAAAGGAAGCGCCTGCTCCGTACATCAACCGAAAATAATCCCACAATTATAAATTTGGATACCAGTATCCGTGCCATGCGCAGCAATGTACAGGCCACTTTGGATGCAACGTTGAAAGGATTGCAGATCACGAAATCCGATTTGGACCATGAAGCGAGTCGTTATTCTCGCCGTATCAGTGACGCTCCGACCCAGGAACGCCAGTTTGTAAGCATTGCTCGCCAGCAGGAAATCAAATCGGGACTGTACCTGATGCTGCTCCAGAAGCGTGAGGAGAATGCCATTACTTTGGCTGCTACTGCCAATAATGCCAAGATTATTGATAAAGCATTAGCGGATGAGGATCCGGTTTCTCCTAAAAAAATGATTGTTTATCTCGCCGCTTTGATACTGGGGGCAGGTTTCCCGGTAGGTATCATCTATCTGATAGGTTTGACCAAATTCAAGATTGAGGGACGCGCGGATGTTGAGAAACTGACTTCACTTCCGGTTATTGGTGATATCCCGTTGGCGGATGAGAAGTCCGGTTCAATAGCTGTATTTGAGAATCTGAACAACCTGATGAGTGAGACATTCCGTAATGTCCGTACCAATCTTCAGTTCATGCTTGAGAATGGCAAGAATGTGATTCTGGTTACTTCTACTATCAGTGGCGAAGGCAAATCCTTTGTATCATCCAATTTGGCGGTCAGCCTTTCTTTGTTGGGTAAGAAAGTTGTCATTGTCGGCCTTGATATTCGCAAGCCCGGATTGAACAAAGTATTCAATATCCCCAAGAAAGATCATGGCATTACTCAATCTTTGACTAATCCATCTGTTAATCTGATGGATTTGGTTCAGCCTTCGGATATCAATAGGAATCTGTTCATTCTTCCTGGTGGGGCAGTTCCTCCCAATCCGACTGAACTGTTGGCCCGTGACGGTCTGGAGAAAGCTATCGAAACCTTGAAGGTCAATTTTGACTATGTGATCCTAGATACGGCCCCTGTGGGTATGGTAACCGATACTTTACTTATTGGACGTGTGGCTGATTTGTCGGTATACGTTTGTCGTGCCGATTATACCCGCAAGGCTGAATTTACTTTGATCAATGAACTTTCAGAAAATAGGAAGCTGCCCAATCTCTGCATCGCTATAAACGGTCTGGATCTTCAGAAAAAGAAGTACGGCTATTACTATGGTTATGGGAAATACGGCAAGTATTACGGCTATGGCAAGCGCTATGGGTATGGATATGGATATGGAGAGAAGCATGCAGGTGAGGGATAAGTAATATTAACGATAAAACCAAAATCAAACATAATATGCGTGATTTCAAAGAGATTCGGGTCGCAGTAGCCGGAACTGGCTATGTGGGACTGAGCATAGCGACACTGCTGTCACAACATCATCATGTGACCGCTGTGGACGTAATCCCGGAAAAGGTGGAGAAACTGAACAACAAGGTTTCCCCTATCCAGGATGATTATATCGAGAAATATCTGGCTGAAAAGTCGCTTGACCTTGTAGCCACTTTGGACGGGAGATCAGCCTACGCTGATGCCGACTTTGTGGTAATAGCTGCTCCTACAAACTATGATCCTGTGAAGAATTACTTCGATACGAGCCGTGTGGAGGAGGTTATCGACCTCGTGCTTGAGGTGAATCCCGATGCCGTAATGGTCATCAAGTCGACTATACCTGTGGGTTATACCCGTAATCTTTATGTCAAGTACGCTCAGAAAGGAGTGAAGAAGTTCAACCTGTTGTTCTCACCGGAATTTCTTCGCGAAAGCAAGGCTCTTTATGACAACCTCTATCCGAGTCGCATCATTGTAGGCTGTCCGAAGATAATTGACTGTCCGGAGTTTGCGGAGGAAAACAGGGCGATCCGGTCTGTCACGGATGTCAATATGTTGCAGGAAGCTGCCAGGACATTTGCCGTCCTCTTGCAGGAAGGGGCTGCCAAGGAAAACATCGACACGCTTTTCATGGGCATGAAAGAGGCGGAGGCAGTCAAACTTTTTGCCAATACCTATCTTGCTTTGCGTGTCAGCTATTTCAATGAACTTGACACCTATGCTGAAATAAAGGGGCTGGACAGCAAAGCAATCATTGAGGGCGTAGGCCTTGATCCCCGTATCGGGACACATTACAACAATCCTTCATTCGGTTATGGCGGCTACTGTTTGCCGAAAGATACCAAGCAGTTGTTGGCTAATTATGTTGATGTCCCCCAGAATATGATGTCTGCTATCGTTGAGTCTAACTGTACTCGCAAAGACTATATTGCTGATGCTGTCCTCCGTAAAGCTGGTTGGTACGACTATAGTACCAACAATCAGTACGACGGGCAGAAGGAGCCTGTCACCATCGGCATTTTTCGTCTCACGATGAAGAGTAATAGTGACAACTTCCGTCAGTCAGCTATTCAAGGTATTATGAAACGCGTTAAGGCCAAAGGTGCCAATGTCATCATCTATGAACCAACTCTTACCGATGGCGAATTTTTCTTTGGTTCTCTTGTTGTTAATGATCTCGCAGTTTTTAAGGTCCAGTCCAACGCGATTATAGCTAATCGATTCGATGATTGCCTGAACGATGTTGGGGAGAAGGTTTATACCCGCGACATCTTCCATCGTGACTAATCGTCATTCTGGAGATCAAATACAAAGGAATAAGTGCGTACATAGGTGAAAACGAGAGGTTTATGGATACCGTCATGCACTTCTAAAATAGAGCAAATGAGCAGATACGCCAGTGACATACAGTCAACATCTATCTCTTATCTCTCATGTTATAGGACTAAAGAAAGTCTTGTTGGTAGTCAACGAGTCCGGATGCTCCATTACGCAGATTGCAGTCATGCAGTATTGTGTTGAAGATGTTGTTGCCACTGTACATCATGACCTGCTAGATAACTTCTATATCTTTTCAGGTGAGTTCGATGTAGTGCTCAATGGCAAGAAGAGCTGTTGTAAAGTTAGCGACTTTATCTTCGTGCCCCTTTCGGTACGTCATGCGAGTGGTATGCTATCACCGGTGTTGAAATGCTCGCCATGAGATGTGTCATTGCGGCCGAACGTCGCAAGCTCTTTTAAGTTCAACCTGCACGAAGTCGTGTGGGGAGGTTTCGACTAAAGAGATGGAAGCGACTCTACGATATCGAATCCATACCCGACTCTAAGAACATAGGTGAGTCACGGGAAGTAAGTGCAGTGATATTTACTAAGCAATATTCATTGACATATTGATGATGCAATTAGTTTTACTTTCTGGTGGCAGTGACAAGCGGTGCTTTCAAGTAACGCGAGAAGCGAACAATTCCTTCCTCTCTTTGAGAAGGAAGAAAATATTGAGGGATCTGAATGGAATTGAAAATTAAATAACTAATGGCACAATCAAGAACCCTATTATCAATTAAAAATAGCGTTGTAGCATTGGGATTTTATTTAGTAAATCTTATGCTTCAATTCTATTCAAGACAAGTGTTTTTTGTTGAGTTAGGGACTGAAGTCCTTGGACTCAATACTACTGCAACAAGCCTGCTTCAATTCTTAAACTTAGCAGAATTAGGAGTTGGCTCCGCTATTGGGGTTACTCTTTACAAACCTTTATTGGAGAAAAATTACACTGCAATTAATGAAATAGTATCGTTGCAGGGGTGGCTTTATAAAAGAATTGCCTATTTCATAATCATAGGAAGTGCAGTCCTGATGTGTTTTTTTCCGTGGCTTTTCAATAAGAGTGAACTTCCCTTGTGGTATGCTTATACTTCGTATTCCGTATTGCTATTCAGTGCAATACTGGGTTATTTCGTGAATTACAAACAAATTGTTCTGTCAGCTAATCAGCAGGAATATTTTGTTCGATGTAGCTATAATGCTTGTATGATTATCAAAGTCGTTACTCAGATAATAGCGATGAAATTATTTTCTAATGCATATATCTTGTGGTTAGTCCTTGAAGTTGTGTTTGCTATTATCGCATCTGTGGCTCTTGCTGCAATGGTTCGAAAAAAGTGTCCTTATTTGAAAACTAATACAACATTAGGTAAAGAATTAAAAACAAAATATCCAGATGTATTGATAAAGGTAAAACAAATGTTTTTTCATAAAGCGTCAAGATATGCTCTCACACAGACAAGTCCTCTAATCATATATGCTTATGCAACTTTGACGTTAGTTGCTATATATGGAAACTATATGCTGATTGTAACAGGACTGACAGCACTATTGACAGCAATGTTTGATAGTATGAGTTCTGGTGTCGGAAATCTTGTAGCAGAGGGAAATCGAGGACGTATTATTTCTGTATTTAGGGAATTGTTTTCATCACGATTTTTGTTGGTTTCTGTCTTTTCGTTCTGTCTTTTTTTTCTAGCGGCCCCGTTCGTTGACTTGTGGATAGGAGACGGTTTTAATATTGATAAAGTTTCACTCCTTTTTATTGTATTGATATTTTACCTTAATACCTCTAGGTCTGTTGTCGATTCATACATCAATGCCTATGGCTTGTTCCGAGATATTTGGGCACCTGTCATTGAAGCAACTATCAATCTTAGTCTTTCTATTCTATTAGGCTATTATTATGGTCTCCCAGGTATATTGGCTGGTGTTGCAATAAGTCTTCTGTTAGTTGTTTTTTGCTGGAAACCATTTTTTTTGTTTAAGGCTGGGTTGAAAACTCCTATAAAAATGTATGTCCTATTGTACTTCAAACATATGGCGGTTTTTATTGTTTCTTCAATAATTGTATATTATGTTCTTAAATTAATAACTATCAAACCTGGAGATAATTATCTTTCCTTTGTAGGTTATTCTGTCATAATGGTTACTTTATTAGTATCTGTCGAGGGGGGATTATTATATTCTACGGAAATTGGATTCAGAAATTTTGTGTCTCGAATTATAAATGTTAAGCGTAATAAATGAAAAGTTCAGTATTATCTCCCGCCTCATTCTTTGATAAAGTGGTGATATGGCTTCTTGTATTGAGTCAAATACTCAAAACTTACGGAACTGTTTCATACTGGAACTTTGCTTCTATTCCGACATATATTTTGGGATTGGTATTTCTTTTTCTCGTTATTTCAAAGAAACGCACATTCCGATTAGGCACTTCAATGCCGAAAGAATGCTTTATTTTTTTTGCCTATTGGGCTATAGTTCATATTTTGACTAATCAGGGCTCTGTTATTCCATATAATACGATAGAAGCCGCTTTGATGTTTGTTCTCTTTTGGGGTGTGGTAACTTACGAACAATTTCCGAGACTAGTAAAATACTATACTTGGACTGCCTGGGTTTGTATTGCGTTTTTTGCTGTACAGGAAATTACATTTAGAACATCCGGAATTCGTATTTCTGGTATCTTCAGCTTCTTGCCTATTGCGTTGAATGAGGTGTCTGATGCATCTTCATTTATAGTAAATAAAATGACATCAGATAGAGGTGCTGCATTTTTTTCTGAGCCTGCATATCTTTCTCAGTATTTAATGCCTTTACTTGCTATTTCTTTGTTTAACAAAAAAGATAAGAAATACATACTGAAAAGTGTAATTATTGTTATTACAATATTCTTAACAGCCTCAGGAACTGGAATTATAGCAATAGGTGCTGTCCTTGCAGTTTATATGCTATATCTCATGACAAGCAAATCTATTGTTTCGAAGTTATTTGTTATGTTCTTATTTATCGGCACATTTATCTTTGTACCATATTTTTTGAATACAGAAATTGGAGAAAAAATGCTAAGTAGGCAATCCGAGCTTTCATTTGAGTACGATTCGGGGAGCCGTTCTGGTTTTATGAGACTCTATCGAGGATTGTATGTTTATGACGACTATAGTGTCAGTGAAAAAATATTTGGTAATGATAACAATGCAGCAATTAAAGAACATATATCACACTCCGTTTTCGCATTTACTTTTGCGGACGATAACGACACTTTTTTCAATGGAGTGCAATATACCCTCTTAAGAACAGGATTGATAGGTTTACTCATTATGATTATGTTACATGTTAGGATATTCAAACAGAATAATTCTTGTGGGCGAGCAATATTAATGGGGTTCGTTACTCTTATGTTTATGGAAGCAGTATTTTTTGGTAATAACATGATATTGTATTTGATTTTTGCAGAAAGGTTTAAAAATAACGCACAGCTATTAGAAGTATGAAGATAGCATATATTTCAAGTTCGGCATACTCGGATGTAGATTTATCGTACATAGGTGAAGCACAAAAATCTCTTGATATTACATATTTTGTACTAATGAATTCAGGTAATCGAAGAACTTGTGCTTTGGATTTGCGCGACGATAGCCTTCTACATGGAATCAACAAAGGCTATAATCTTAAAGGGTTGGGAAAGTATTCAGATATAATTAATATTAATAAGGCATACGTCTTATATAATGAGGGAAAGCATGCTTATGACATGAAATCTCTATCTTTCTGGTGTAAAGTGTACAGATATTTAAAACAGGAAGGGTTTGATGTAATACATTTTACTACAGCACCCAGTATCTTCAATCCGTTCGCTTTTTTATTGAGAGATAAACTTGTTTTGACAGTACATGATCCGCTACCCCATTCTAGTGCGACGAGTAAGTCAACAGAATTATACCGAAAGATTGCTTTCAAATGGATAAAAAATTTTATCTTGTTAAACAAAGCACAAATTAGCGAGTTTAAGAAGACTTATGGTATCAAAAATATAAATATTCAGATAAGTTCTCTCGGAGCTTATACTTATCTACTAAAGTACAACGACAATATACATTTACCCAAACCTTACGTCCTGTTCTTTGGTAATATACATTCATATAAAGGTCTTGACTACTTGTTTCCGGCAATGGAATTAGCACATACGAAATACCCTGAGTTGACGTTGGTTGTTGCTGGAAAGGGCAAGTATTACTTTGATATAGAAAAATATCTTAAACTTCCTTACTTTAAGATTGATAATAGATTCATTCCTGATGGTGAGTTAGCAGCGATGATTAGAGAGTGTGAATTCGTTGTAGTTCCTTATGTTGATGCTACTCAGAGTGGAGTTATAATGTCTGCGTATGCATATTGCAAGCCTTGCATCGCAACGAATGTTGGAGGTTTACCCGAGATGGTAAATCATGAGCATAATGGATTGATTGTTGAACCAAAAGACGTTGAGGGATTAGCCGCTGCAATTATTGATATGCACCAAGGGGTTGAGAAACTTAATTCTTTCATGAATGCAATTAAATTGGAGTACTATCATGGCAAAAAATCTTGGAAAAATATTGTCGATGAAATGACAAGTATATATAGGACTATTAATTTAAAAGATTAATGAGAATACTTATTATCGGTCAATTACCCAAGGAAATAGGTGGAAACTACACTACAGGAGCCGCTAATGTTGTTTATGAGCTGAGTAAACAGAGGGAAGATGGAGTACTTTACTACACCTATGGAACCAATATTACAGATTCAGCTGCAATCAAAGCAAGTTCGTTTCTGTATCAGTATATTGGCTACAAGTTCCGTCCTTTCAGTATGCTTCTTACAGCCTTGTGTCATCCTTTGGACATTTTCAGGCACATGATGCACTATCACACAGTGGATCATCAAAGTATCTTGAGGTTCGCTTTCTATGAAGCTAATATCCGGGAAGCTATAAAACGAGTACAACCAGATCTTATTCACGTAAACAGTATTGCAAATGTTTCCCCGGTAAGGTTTGCAATCGGCAAGAGCAAAATCCCTATGCTTCTTACATGCCATGGTATATTCTATCGTGGCGACGAGAAAGATGTTGTAAACCGCGATCGAAATCTTGGTAATATAAAATTGGCTGATGCTTATTCGGGCTTAACTCTGGAATCTCTTAACGAGTATGAATCCATTCTCGGCATACCCAAAAATAGGGTTGCTGTTATTCCTAATGGCGTTGACTGCAAGAAGTTTTATTATTCGCCTGAAGCACGTGCTAAGATTCGCAAGGAGTTTGATGTGAAGGATGGTTGTAAGGTGTTTATTACGGTTGCTTCTGTCCAAGAGCGTAAGGGCCAGTTAGTGTTCTTGAAAATGCTTTCAATGTTGGACATCGATTTCCGGTATTGGATTGTCGGCAAAGGACCTGATGAGGAGGTAATCTTACAGTATGTAGAAGAAAACGGTCTTCAAGGAAAGGTGAGAATGTTAGGGTATAAGGCAGCTAATGAACTGTATAAATATTATTCGGCAGCAGATATCTATGCTCATTCAAGTTGGAAAGAAGGTCAGGCACTATCAGAGTTAGAGGCTAATGCTACTGGTTTGAGAACTATAATAAATAAAGTCATTGTTGGAACCATTGCCAGCGATGTTACATCTCCTGATTACTATATACTTGACTTTGAGCATGTAGATTTTGAAGAATTGAAGAAATGGGTTCTTCAAGAACAAAGTGATAGAACTTCCCGTACAACATTCGATTGGAGAATTATAGCAAGTCAGTATGCAAAATTGTATCAAAAAATACTGAAGAGCAAATGAAAATGGTTCTATACAATATCATAACTTTTGTCAGAAGAATACGCACTCACTGATACACCTTTCTTTTCAAGCGCATGTTACATTCATACGGAATGTGTTGGAGTAAACGATTTCTGTAAGGTGGCAAGAGCAGTCAAAGTTGATATTAGGAATTAATTATATGTAATTATTTTATAATTAACAGGCTAGTGATTGCTTTGCTCTAGTGAAAAATGCAAGATAATGCTTGGCTGTCATGATTATGATGGCGGAGAGGCTATACCTTATGATACTACCTATGTTAAAAAATATGCAGAAATTGGAGATTCCGATTGGTTGGGAAATGCGGCTACTATCTCTGGAAATATTAAAATAGGTGAAGGGCCAATAATAACAATTGGTTCTGTGGTAGTAAAAGATGTTCCTCCATACACTATTGTTGGCGGAAATTCGGCAAAGGTGATTAAGTATCGAGACATTGAGTATTTCAAGAAATTAAAAGAAGAAAAGAATTTTCATTGATATGACTTATTTAGAAGCTGTCAGTCTCATGAAGGAGATTGAATCGAGATATGACTTGATGCAGATAAAATACAAGGGTGTAAGCGTATGGCCTTTGTTGAGAATCAATATTGTCGACGCAATATCAGGTAACAATGAGACGATGAAAAGTACTGGAGGATCTGCCATTAAGCAGGTGTTAAGTACTTTATTCTATTATAATCCGTTCGACTATTTCAAGAAGCGTTCGGTATGGCTGTTTGCCGGTTTTGAGCGTAGAAAAGAGGTGAACGGATTGAAAAAATTACGTGTGTCAGGTTGTGTCATAGATGCATGCGAGAATACACTCGTCATTGAAAAACCAGGAAAAGATCAGAGCACTACTCCTCGAAGTATGGTTCCGGAAAAGGATGTTGTATCCGAATCTTGGTTGCTGTTGTTTGTACATGCATATGCCATCCTGACAAAATGGAAAAAAATCAAAATAGAAAACGAATGTGTCTTACAACGAGTACTCAAGGAGTATAAAATACAGTTCGACTATATCGGTGCTTTGCGCGTTTTGGATGCACAGAAGAAGGTTTTTGATGTATTGCTTGCCGTTATTCACAAGCCTGGGAAAGTGATAATAGAGTGTCCATACACAATCATGGGTTATGTATGGTCACTACACAAGAAGGCTATTCCTGTAATAGAGTTACAGCATGGGGTGCTAAACGATAAACACTATGCATATAACTCGCTCTATACTTCACCCATACTTTATCCAGATGAGATATGTGTATTTGGTGAAGATGAGTATCAGTTTCTTACGGGTGATGATAGCCATTACTGCAAGAAGGTATATAAGACAGGCCTCTACTTTATGGAGCTGGCCCAGAAGAGTTTTACGAACGATATTTTTAGGGAGTATCGTGTCAAGTATGAGCATATCATACTTGTAGCCGGTCAGAGGGGGTATGAGGAAGCAATGGCTGATTACATAAGAGAAGCAGCGAAGAAAACGCCAAAATGCTTGTATGTATATGTACCAAGAGATATTGATGCAGAACTTGTATTCGATCAGGAAAATGTCATCTATCGTCCAGGAATTAACATCTACGAGTATATGATATGGTGTGATGTACATCTTACTATATCGTCAACAACTTGCTTGGAGTGCCAATATTACAAGAAACCTACTATTTTCTACAACTATGCAGAAATGTCAGAGAATTATTATGGTAAAGTACTGAAGGCTGAAAATGGTGTCGTTTTTACTAAGTCGGTGTCTGAATATGAACAGGCATTAGAGAAGGTATTGACAACAAAATTCGACTACAAAGAAGTGTTTACTGGCAATACAGTGAAAAGAATAAAAGAGATAATTAACAAATAACAAATGTTATGAATATAGGAATTATTGTGCAGGCGAGAATGGGATCTACCCGACTTCCTGGTAAAATATTGAAGCCGTTCTACGATGGAAAAACTCTCCTTGAAACTCTTCTTGATAATTTACATAAGGTGGCAGATGCCAAGGTGATTGTCGCAACATCTGTCAATGAGAACAATGACGAGCTTGAGGTATTTCTCAAGGAGAAGAGAGAACTCGTATTCCGTGGATCTGAGAATGATGTTCTTGATCGTTATATCAAGGCTGCTGAGGTAAACAGTGTAGATGGCATTGTTCGTATTTGTTCGGATAATCCTTTCATGGACTGGCATGGTGTAGAACAGCTTGTAGAGAAGGCAAAAAACAGCGATGCTGACTATATAGGTTTTCGCATCAACGATAAACCATCCATCCTTACTCACTTCGGCTTTTGGGGAGAGTTTGTACGACTCTCTGCTCTTAAGCGGGTTGCAGACACTACTGAGGAGGGAACACCGGCACACGAACATGTAACCTATCATATTTACAACCATCCCGATGAATACAGGTGTGAATGGATTGCTGGGCCAGTTTTCCTTCAGGGACGTGATGATATCCGGCTTACAATTGACACCCCAGAGGATCTTGTAAATGCTTTGAAGGTTTACTCAGACCTTAAAGCAAAGGACGAGAACTTCACTTTGCAGGATGTCGTTACATACCTTGATGCACACGAGGATATCAAACAATCTATGATTTCAAATATCTTCCAAAATAAAAAATAATTAAAATATCATACTGCTATGATTACAAAAGGTGAAACTTACATCATTGGTGAGATTGGACAGAATCATAATGGTTCAGTAGACATTGCCAAACTTATTGTAGAACTCATTGCGCGTCCTGTACATGAGGAGGTATTCAATCTTGACCTCAAACCCATGAATGCTGTGAAAATGACTCGTCGTGATTTGAACGAGGAGCTTACCACAACCCAAATGAACCGTCCTTATGTAAACAGTAATTCATTTGGCGCTACCTATGGCGAGCATCGTGCATTCCTGGAACTGGATGATGATGCACATTTTGAGGTGTACAAGTTTGCAAAGGAGAAGGGGCTCGATTTTGTTGAGACTCTTTGCGCTAAGGGTTGTCTTTCGCTCTTGAAATTGTTCACTCCTGACTACTTGAAGGTGGCATCTCGTGATCTTACCAATCTTCCTCTGTTGTCTGCCATGGCAGAGACCAAGATTCCTATAATTCTTTCTACTGGTATGGCTGGTAAGAAGGAATTGAACGATGCGCTTGATGTAATTACTCGATATCATAACGATATTTCTATTCTTCATTGTGTTTCTCAGTATCCTACTCATCCGGATAATCTGAACCTCAATACCATCAACTACCTCAAGAAGCATTACGGTCAGTATCACATTGGCTTTTCTGACCATACTATTGGTATTTCAGCTCCTGCCATTGCTGTAGGTATGGGTGCAGAGATTATCGAAAAGCATATTACTATCGACCGCCACATGAAGGGGACCGATCAACCAGGATCACTCGGACCTGATGGTGTTAACCGTATGGTTCGCGACATTCGTATGGTTGAGCACTGGCTTGGAACGGAAGACCTCTACATTGACAAAAGTGTAGCATGCTCAAAGGAGAAGCTGGAGCGCTCTATTGCCTCTCTCTGCGAAATCAAAGCAGGTGAGGTAATTACCGAGGACAAGATTCACATGCTGAGCCCTGGTGATGGCTTCAAGTGGGCAGAGAAAGATTTTGTTGTAGGTCATAAGGCTATCAAGGATATTCCAGCCAACGAGATTATTTATCAGAGTTTGATTGACTAATCAATGGAGAAGAAACTTCCTAAACTTATCCTTACAGACATTGATGGTGTCTGGACGGATGGTGGAATGTATTACGACGACACTAACATAGAGTTGAAGAAATTCAACACCTACGATAGTGCTGGCGTACTGTTCGCACATCATTTGGGTATTCCCGTTGGTATTCTTACCGGTGAGAATACCCAGATTGTGCAACGACGTGCTGACAAACTCAAAGTAGATTACTGCTATCTTGGTTGCAAAGATAAGGTTGCTATAACTCATCATCTATGCGAGCAGTTGGAAATAACAATACAAGATGTTGCCTATATTGGAGATGATCTCAACGACCTCAAGCTTTTGAAAGTAGTTGGTTGGGCTGGAGTGCCTTCTTCTGCTCCAAAGTATATTCAGACTGTTGCGACTATTCCGCTGGAAAAGAGAGGTGGCGAAGGTGCCTTCCGAGAGTTTGTGGAAACTATTCTTGGAGAAGAAAAAATATTATCTATAATTGAAGATATTCAATTATCTATACAATGAAATGTTGTTGATTATCAATGTGATAACGGGGAATGCGTGAAGACTTAAAAGCAGAGGAAATCAATAAAGTGTTTTCCTTTGCAATGCTGAAAGCCTTTATTGCATCATCCATTACCCACTATCTTTTGTGGTTCCGTATTGGCTCCTACATGAAGGGAAAGAAGCAGTGGATGCTACTCTATCCGATTATTTATATGTTCTACAGACATCTGCAATACAAAACTGGTATTCAGATAAGCTTAGGAACAAAGATAGATGCAGGTGTTCGTTTTGTACATTTTGGTCAGATTGTTATAAACGGAGGAACAGAAAAAGTTAGAGTGTGGAGAAGATAACTATTTTGAAATGAAGAAGTATATCGTCATAGTTTTCACTGGACTATTGATGTCAATACCTGCATTAGCTCAACTCTTTTGGAACAAAGCCAATATGAGGAATGTAAAAATGCAGATAGACAAACAGCCATACAAATCTGCTTATGATGCACTCATCAAGAAAGCGGATTTATATCTACTTGAGCCTCATTTATCTGTGGTGAATGATAAGGATCATATTCCAGCGAGCGGTGATATACATGACTATATGAGCATTGGCAGATATACTTGGCCTGATACTACAAAGGCAGATGGACTACCATATATAGAGCGCGATGGATATACAAATCCAGAATACTATACATACGACAGAGAAGTTCTGTTAAAAATGGTAGATAGGGTTAAGACTTTCACGCTTGCTTGGTATTTTTCTGATGATAGCCGGTATGCTTCAGCAGCCGTAGGGCAAATTCGTGTATGGTTCTTGAAGAAAGAAACTTACATGAATCCGAATATGTATTATGGGCAGATCGTGAAAGGTTACACCTACTTGAATGCAACAGCAGTTCTTGATGGTGCAGGATTTGTGGATATGATAGATGCCTTATACCTCTTGGACGATTATCACTCCTGGATGTGGCATAGAGATCTCAAACGAGTGAAGAAGTGGTTTGGTCAGTTTCTGGATTGGATAGAGACAAGTGATCAAGGAGTTCGTCAAAACAAATCGAGAGATAATACTGGAACGTCTTACGATCTTCAGAGATTGGCATATAACCTATATTGTGGGCGAGTAGAAAATGCACAAGAGATTCTTAATAACTTTGTTGAGAAAAGAATTTTAAAGCAGATAGATGACGAAGGTGTGCAGGTAGAGGAAATCAAACGGACAAGCTCATTTGGTTATTCAGTATCGAATATATCAGTAATGATGAACTTTATTATAATTGCATGCAACCAAGGTTTGCAACTTACACCAGAATCTTTAACTCGTTTCTATAAAGCTGTTAACTACCTTATTCCTTATCTTGACGAGAATAAACAGTGGCCATATCAGGAGATTTCAAATATGAAATACTACCGCAAACGCCTTTGTTTCGAACTGTTTAGGATTGAGACTTGCATAGATAAGTCAAAGACGAACTATTTAAAGCTCTATGAGAAGTACGGCAAAATGAGTGATAACGATATAAATGTTCTGTTATACTGATCGTAATGGCTTCAAAGAAAGAGCAAACTGGCAAGCCAACTTCTTTGCTTTGAAACGGCATGTAGAGTTGACTGATCGTTTCCCAAACAAGCAACATTTTCGATTTATGATTAAAGATTCATGATTAATGATGAGTATTGGCAAATGTGCTACAACGAGCCCAAAGCGTACGTTGGGGAATATCATCACTTTCCTGCCAAGTCCTCGGGAGAAGGGGCAAAGTATCTTTTAAACAGGGTGAAGTACCAGAGGAAAAGGTTGAAGAATGGATTGATGACTGAGGAACAAAAAGTGTTGTTTCTCACCTTGTGTGCTGAAAGGTCTGGAGAGCATACAGGAGGAAGAAAAAAAGAATTAATATATCAATTGTATCAATGCAAGACTACGGATTAGTATCGATAATCACGCCAACATGGGCGTGTGCAAAATTCATAAGTGAAACGATAAAGAGCATTCAAGCTCAAACTTACCAGAACTGGGAACTGTTGATTCAGGACGACTGTTCGACAGATAATACGGATAAGGTGGTAGCTCCATTGGCAGAATTGGATTCTCGAATCAAATATGAGTACAACCCGAAGAACTCAGGGGCTGCTATTACACGTAACAATGCACTTCGTCGTGCAAAGGGCAGGTGGATTGCGTTTCTCGACTCGGATGATTTGTGGTTGCCGGAGAAACTGGAGCATCAATTGAAGTTTATGGTGGAGAACGACTATGTCTTTACTTATCACGAATATACGGAGATGAGTGAGGATGGTCGTGACTTGGGAGTATATGTGTCGGGCATTAGAAAGGTGTCTGAGTTCGATATGTATGCTTGCTGTTGGCCTGGATGTTTGGCTGTGATGTATGATGCGAAGAAGATTGGGCTCATTCAGATCAAGGACGTGCGCAAGAATAACGATACTGCAATGTGGCTGAAGGTGGTGAAGAAAGCTCCTTGCTATCTACTGAAGGAAAACTTGGCTTGCTATCGCAGGCGTGCGGTGTCGATTACTCCAAAGCCGCTTTATGAGCGTATTTGGGCACATTATCCGTTGTTCCATGTTGCGGAGGAAATGAATCCTGTGAGAGCAACATTTTGGGTGTTGATGAATGTATTAGGTAATGCGTTTAAGAAGATTTTTTATGTTAAGCATATCTAAAGACAGAAACTTATGAAACGACTTTTTGATATTATCGTCAGTGCTTGTGGTTTGCTCGTTTTGAGTCCAGTCTTCCTGATTATGGCTATCTGGATTAAACAGGACAGTAATGGACCTGTCTTCTACCGTCAGGTGCGTGTGGGACGTCACAACAAGGATTTTCGCATCTTCAAGTTCCGTTCGATGCGAGTTGGTGCTGATAAGGGTAGCCTTGTGACCATTGGTGGTCGAGACCCTCGTATCACTCGTAGTGGTTACTTCATTCGTAAGTACAAATTGGATGAGTTCCCTCAGTTAATTAATGTGCTCTTGGGTGAGATGAGTGTGGTTGGTCCACGCCCTGAGGTACGTCACTATGTGAACTACTGGACCCCTGAGCAAATGCATATCCTCGATGTTCGACCTGGCATCACCGATCCAGCCTCTATCAAGTTCCGCAATGAGAATGAGTTAATGGAGAAAGCGGAGGATCCTGAGGATTATTACATCAATGTAATTATGCAAGAGAAGATCAAACTTTATTTGGAATACATACAGAATGCTTCATGTTGGTATGATATTAAGTTGATATTCAAAACATTCAAAGTAATTATTACAGAAAGATAATATAATAACCTCAAAAATAAAAAGTACAATGAGTACAGATTTGAAAAGAAGGAACATTCCTTTCTCGCCTCCTGATATGACGGAGGCAGAGGCTAATGAAGTGCGTGACGCTATCCTTTCGGGATGGATTACGACCGGTCCACGCACGAAGAAACTGGAGAAGTTGGTTGCCTGTTATGTAGGTGTGAACGATAGCATGGACGTGCAGACTCCAAACTGCGTGTGCTTGAACTCTCAGACAGCTTGTGCAGAGATGGCACTTCGTATTCTTGGCATTGGCAAGGGAGATGAGGTGATTGTTCCTGCATATACTTACACTGCGAGTGCGTCGGTTGTGAATCATGTGGGTGCAAAGATTGTGTTTGTCGATGTACAGAAGGATTGCCTGGAGATGGATTATGTGGCGGTGGAGGCTGCTATCACCGAGAATACTAAGGCTATTATTCCTGTAGATCTTGGTGGTATTCCTTGTGACTATGATCGGTTGATGGAGATCGTAAAGCGCAAAAAGGATTTGTTCCGTCCAAAGACGGATCTTCAAAAGAAGATTGGTCGTATAGCAATTTGTTCGGACTGTGCACACTCTTTTGGAGGCTATCGCATCAAAGAAGGAAAGAAAGTGATGTGTGGAGCAATGGCAGATTTCTCATCATTTAGCTTCCATGCAGTGAAGAACTTTACAACAGCTGAAGGCGGTGCGTTGACGTGGCATCTACCATTTGGAGAAGAACCTGTTGTTCTCGACCTTGATTTGAATCAGGACAAAAATTTTAGTAAAGTATCAATGAATGAAGGTAACAATTGGAATCAGCGTATCTATCGTATTTGTCAGCTTTTGTCGCTTCATGGTCAGAATAAGGATGCTCTTGCTAAGACTAAGTTGGGTGCATGGGAATATGATATCGTAGGTCCATGGTTTAAGTGTAACATGACCGATGTCGTAGCCGCTCTTGGTCTTATTCAGTTTGAGCGTTATCCGGGGATGCTTGCAAAGCGTAAGAAGATGATAGAGAAAATGGATGCTGTCCTTGCTGACATAAATGTAACTGTTCTGAACCACTATGGCAAGAATCACGCTTCAAGCGGCCACTTATATATTGTTCGTTTGTTAGGTAAGACTCGTGAACAGACAAATGGGGTAATTGAGAAGATGGCAGAGCGTGGTATTGCAACCAATGTTCACTACAAGCCACTTCCTATGATGACGGCTTACAAGAAGATGGGCTTTGACATCAAGGATTTCCCTAATGCATACCACATGTTCGAGAACGAGATCACTCTTCCTTTGAATACCAAGATGACAATGGAGGATGTGGATTACGTTATGGAGAACTTTGTGGATATCGTGAAGTCGCTCTAATTTTTTTGTCTTATTCCAATGAAGAAACGACGAAATTCAAGATAGAAGGTCGTGCCGACGTAGAAAAACTGACGAGTGGTATGGTAACCGATACCTTATTAATAGGTCGTGTAGCAGACTTGTCAGTATACGTATGTCGCGCTGACTATACTCATAAAGCCGAATATACATTGATCAATGAGTTGGCTATTGAGAAGAAGTTGTCTAAGCTTTGTACCGTAATCAACGGTGTGGACTTGAAAAAGAGAAAATACGGTTATTACTACGGCTACGGCAAGTACGGTAAGTACTACGGTTATGGTAAACGTTATGGCTACAGCTATGGATATGGAGAAAAGTGACAGATAAATCTGTGATATATGAAAAAGACGGTAGTCGAATATATCACCAATACGCTTGAAGATATTCCCAAGCAATCTCTTCAAACTAATAAAAGGCGTTTACATGCTTTTTTCTCAGAACAGGAAACAATAGAGAAGCGGGGGACACATTTTGTATTCAGGTATGCTTTCTATTCTGTTGAAAAATTACGAAGACCTACGAAACAAAGCCTCTTTAAAGAATATAATATGTTGTGTTCTGACTTGAAAAGCACTCCTTCTGGGGAAATATCGGATATGGAATATAAAGATGTTGTATTATATGGTAATACTTCCTCTCCTGTAGTACAAGAACGATTGACAGAATATTTGGAGCGGAATAATTCTTTAAAGATTCAGTTGTCTTTCTGTGATAAAGAAGCTCCAAAGTGTAAAACGGGAGAAAATATTGCCTATGCGGAACTTCAGAAAGCATTGTTTTATTGCAAAAGGAAGAAGTATTTGCTTCTGTTCATTTCAGTTCGTGATCTAATACAGGATATTCGCTTTTATGATTTGCTTGACGAATTTCGCGTTGATTTCCGTTGTGTTGACTTTCCTTGGTTTTGCAGGGAGAATCTACGTTTGATAAAAGCGGTTATGTTATATGAGAAGTTATCTCTTTGAACAGGCTTAAAATAGTGTATTTCTTTGCATATAATACCTTTTATATTGAATTCGTTATATGTAGGTCCCTAACTTCATGCTACAGGATGAAGAACCCTACATTTCTCGTTGGTTAAGAAAAGAGTACGGCGGTATATCTTAACCAGCACTTTCATATCGGTTGATTTCCGATATGCTTTTTTTTTACCCCATATATCAACTGTCTGTGAAGATCGTTGATATATTTTTCATAAATAGTTCGATACATGTCTTACAGGGGAATTTTTGTTGTTGAATAGGAGAAGGTGAGATATGGATGCCCATGAAGAGAATCAATCTTGTAATTTCTAGTATTTCTATAAAACCAAAAAGTAGAGAAGACTGCCTCTAACTATCTTCTCTCTTGCTTTAAAATATCAATCTCATCACTATCTTCTCCGGTTGTGCTGTGATCTTAGCTCTCTCTATCTGATCCGCCCCAAGTAGTACAGCCGAATTTCTATAACACTTCGTAAATTCTCTCTTCGGCATGGAAAACGTGTACCCGAAAGGAACGCCTCCCCAGTAATCCGGTATCCTGAAACCATTAAAACTATGCCCTGTGATTATGTTGGCGTCGATGTTATAGATCAACTTTGGATCATAATTTAGCCAATCTATTTCACCAACCTTGTACTTACGGAAAAATGTCAGTTCCAATGTTTTCCCCGATACTTCCTTTAACCGGAATCTGACTCCACCGGCATTAAAGACCTTATCCAGATCCGACTGAACTAGTTTTTCAACTTCATTGACTCCTAGTGTACCCAAATCATACACCTTGCCCATTGTAAATATTTTCTTTTTCATATTATTCTAGTTTTCTTTCTATTAATATTTTAACTTTCCCCGTTTCCCCAGTCTGTATATAGATTACACTCGATATCCCCAAAGTAGCCAGAGCATCATTATACCAGTCTCCAATCCACCGGACCGGTACAAAAAGGTTCTTGTCTTCGTCCGAATACAACTTATTATCCCTTCTTGCCTTTTCTATGATATCCTCCTCCTCTACATTCAATATGTCGGCTGCAATAAGAATGGACAGATATTTGGGATCGTCCGCTTGCGGTATCTCCTCTGAATAGGTGTAAAGCAGATACAATGCATCCTCAAAACTGCTGACTTTGTGTCTGCTCAAGTTTCTGGCCTGTATCCTTGTATCGAGCATTAATTCTACTATGGAATACGGAAAGTATTCCTCCCTGCCTGTATAGTATTTCTTCAGTTCGTTCTCATTGGTGAAACTTAGGATAGCGAGATCCCGTAACGGCATCTGTGTTAATTTCGGCAGGACCGTTTTTCCGTTCGGGGTTATATAGTTCTCGCTGTCTATGTCTTTCACACGGTTATAGTCATTCTCTTCTATCGTACCTTTATAAATAATCTTTTTCATGGTCGTTTGGTTTAGTTTTTTGTGAATAAATGGTTAATGTAATTCCATACTCTTCTTGCAGATACCTGGTCAGCCCGTCATATGCGTCAACCCTTTTTCGGTTACGTGGCATCATCCCTAGTGCTTCCTTCAGTGTGATCCGAACACAGAGTCCGGTTATAAAAGAGTTTCCGAACTTCTCCCTAAGTGCTGTAATATCCTGTTCGTACTTCCCGTTATGCTTACTTCCAGTTTTTTCGCTGACATCAGGACAAGAAGCCTTCTTTCCAACCTGACGCTTCAGTGATTCCTCCGGGGGACCACCAAAGAATAAATTCATAATATTCCACATTTTAGATATGTTGTTTGCCGTTTTTTCATCATTAGTTAGGAATTGGCGGGATACTAAGAGTGTTTTGTCATTTTTTGAGTGAGAAGAAAAAAAGAAAAACGCACCAAGATTTTTTATCTCTTAGTACGTTATTATAATATTATACTGATGAATAACGCAATTCATATATCAGACATGAAATGGTATTTTGATTTGATTCTTTGTTCTATTTTTTATAGACCTTTTTGAAATCATTTATGACTTTTGCAAATTTACCAGTCCCGCATATAACTTCTTTACGTTGATATTTACCAGGAATAGAAATAACATAGTAGCTACTGTATTTACCACATTCGGATAATGTACTTAATATATTGAATGTGCTACTCAAAACATTAAAGCTAAAATAAATGTCGGCTCTCCAATTTTTCTTTTGGGATACATTATAATAATCTTTATGTACCATGATTAAGGTGCTACATTCAGAATCCTCATCAAAAATAGAAGAGTCAAATGTACTCTCTACTATAACAGTTATTATATCAGGACTATTATAATTACAATCCACTTTCCTCTTTAAATCTATCAAATAATCATTTCTATTCTTGTTCCGATTTCTATAATAATGAGGATCATAATAAAGAGCCTTATTGTCTCTTCCTGTAAGACCTAATTTTTCTTCCAGTTCATGAATTTTTAGATCTCGTTCTTTCTTTTCTTTAGCTTTTTGAGGAGTATGATTATAAATCCATTTGGCACCATAATAAACACCCAAAAATGGACTGCATATTATCAAACCACTTATAAGACCATATATATAAAGATCATCCTTGTCTATATTCATAATTGTTTTTATTAAAATTCCGGTTATAATAATCCAGTTTTTTACCAATCATGTTTCCAGTACATTCTTAACGATATTCTTCAATTCACACTTCTTCCGATAGAGTAATTGTATTCCCGCTCCTCCATAGTTCATGAGAGTATCTATGATTCTGGATTATGTCTGAAAATAAAAATGAAAAATGCACGTAACCATTTCCATAAAAGCCATCCAATACCCCAAATGAGAGTTATACCTAAAATAATAGAGAGTATCATTTTAAAAAGACCGGCATATGTGTCTATCCACCAATTGCTGAAAGCATTCCAGGATATAAGATATTCCGGTTTAAAATCATGAAATGCCAGTTTAAGCACAACAATCCATACGATAAGAATTATACCATATTTAATTATCTTATAAATCATTTTTTTTCTGACCATTGTTTCCTTTTTGTTAGTTTTTAATAGTATGGCATTATGAATATCTCAATAATGTGTATCTAATCATTTTTTCCATATTTTTCCGTTTCTTTTTATAAACAGAAGTGAATATGCTATGCAAAACCGGTAAAGTTCTTATACCACCACAACGTTTACGAGGCTGAGGGAAAGAATAGATAGTAGCATCATATTCAATATCTGTTGCTACGAAAATTCGACCACATAAAAAATGTTTTTCCTCTGAACATGATTGATATTGATTGTAATTTGTCTTTTCATAACAATACTCTGTAATTATCGTATTATTTCTCTCCTTTTTCATGGGGTGAGAACTTTTCCGGTCTATATATTTTGTTTTTCAGTCTGCATCTTACGTCGCATATAGATGATTAATACAACCCCTGGAATCGTTACCCTATATGCCGCTCCCGTTAGGTCTTTTAACAGCCATGCTCCCATAATGATATTTATGGCAGGAACAAGTATCCCTCCGATTCTGCTTACCAGTCCCAATCCCACCGCTATATCTAGTGCCACTCTGGGCACCAGCACGCTTGTTAACAATGTCAGAATCTGTGAAACGAATGCCGGGGACATGCAAGCCATCAGGACAGCGTTTTTCATAGCATCCTTGCTTTGATATGTATTGGCATCCAGTTGCAAATCCTTAACCAATTCCTGCAATTGCTCATCATCCATTTCTTCCAGTACATCATCCATTAACTTTTGAATCAGATACATCTCAATCCGTTCCGTAGATGAATTTTTGTTATAATTGACTTTCTTCTTATCGCAGACATCCATCAGGATTTCACGATACGGCACTCCGTATCCCCGAAAGAAGTTGGCAAAACTATCCCCGCCATAGAGTTGAAATTCATGTGCAATCTCTGCCCATGCTTTCTGTAATTGGTTAGGGTATGACTCTTTATACAGGCGTGTTCTGGATAATGTTTCCGAATATCTCGGATTATTGTCCTTGTCATATACCAGTAAATCAGCCAGTACTTTTAAATCTTCATTGGAGCATTCTTCCAAGAATTCCAAATCTTTGTCCTTCAAAAATTTCTTTTCAAACATAATTGAATTATTTTATGATGTTAATAAATATTTGATTCATATCCTCTTCTGACATATCTATCCGATCAAGTTCGTTTATAAGTTGCTTTTCGGTTGGAATGATAATCTGTTCTCTTTTATTGATGACATAGAGGAAGCAACCTTTTAATCGTGTATACACATAAGATTTCTGTGCTTTATCTGTTTCTCTAGCTTTGATATGTGTGATAAAGTCCTCATTAATAATATCACGTTTTTGAATTTCTTCCATACAAATGTCAAATTCTCCTTCGTCAATTATCATGTAGTCATTACATAAGTCCTGTATGGCTTCTTGTATGATATTGTATTCTTTCCTTTCCTTATCGGTTTTAAGTAATCGGAAAACAATATCACTGGCAGCAAGGGAAGACAAGATTCCAGAGAGAGTGGGAATAATTATTTTCATGGGTACAGGCAGCGGAAATCTGGATGCCACGCTGAATCCTGCTGTAAATGCGGCAAATCCGACAATGGATTTAGTTATAGAAGCAGTCAGCTCTTTCCATGACATTCTATTATCCATGAATTTAATGAAATCAGGCACAGTATTGATCAATATAAGTGTGGTATTCACTATGACATTTGTTCTGAAAAATTTGATTACTACATTCTTGGCGGCAGCTCCTGTTACATGTTTTTCACAAATTACCGCTGCAAACTTATGGATCGTGTCCTTCCCCAAAGCATAGTTGTATACCGAATTAACAGCTGATTTTGACGCTTGGGTGGACGTGGTTAATAATCCTCTCCCCATAGCTGTTTTAAAGAACTGACGTACTAACACACTACTAATAAAAACAGAACCTCCGGTTTTAATGCTTTCTACAAAAGAAATCTTCAAAGCGTCCCCTGTATCTATCTTCTTGTATTTAAGTATTGCAAAGTTGATAATGAAAGAAATGCCTAATGATGATGCGGTAGATACCACTGATTGTTTGGCATCAAACAGTAATGAGTCTATATTGCCTGCCTTGGCTATATTTCTTGCCTGTTTAAATGTTACACATCCGGCTTTTACTAATGTTTGGGCTTCCTTGGGATCGGTGACTCCGGCAACTTTCCCTTCTTTTATTTTCTCTCTCATCAGGTTTACCGCTTGCTCATACTGATCTTTGGGAACTTCCAGGAGCATCGGTTTACCGTCTGTCTTTTGATAATAGCGGTACATTCCGGTCTCCACATCAAATGCAGAATTTATGGTTTTAGCTGCCGTATCATAATATTTAGTTTGGATATACACTCCATCCACGATTCGGTCCGCACCATTCTTTTCGTTGTTCCGTCCTATGTCTTCTACCTGTTTATGCCGCCAACGATCGTGAAGTGAATTGGCATCCTCAGCCATGAATCCCAACCCTCCTTTTGTATGAGCTTTCATGAGCTGGGTATCAAATTCTATATTCTGCGTAATTTTGACAGCTCCGACAGGATCTATAATATGACTATCGACAGGGATATTTGATTCTTTGGGGTCTTTCATGAGGCTTTGTTCTCCTATACGCCTATAAGTCCTTCGAAGTCAGCCTTAATTTGACTATACAAGAAAAGCGTGAGGACTTGTTCTGCTATTCATCAAGATCTGGTGTCTGGAATACCTACTTAGAAATGAATATGAAGAAACAATACTCACGCCATGATGTTATGTATAGATACAACATTGGCTGTATCAGGTACATATACAAAACAGAATGAGCGTTACATTGTCCTCATCCTTCTAAGTACCAAAATTGTCCAGACTTTGATCTTAGGATAAAGCAAAAAACGCTTTCTATATCTCTGACCATTTCTCCGGTCAGCCTTTGCAAATATACGTATTTTTGTTCAATGTAACGCTCTTATATGAGTATTCTTTCTTCATACATAAGAGAATAGGAGCTTTCTAGGCGTAAAGATACAGGTAAAATGATATAAAAACATGGAAAATGATTTCTTATTTTTATACCTCCTCTTTCTGTCTGATATTGGGTACGACTTTAATTGAAAAGAAAAAAATAAAGAGTACCTTCCACCGTAGTGTTCCCTTTGCTTCTTGATATGTGGTAATTCAAGTAGTAGGATACTTTTGGTTTCAGGTACTCTTTTTGTGTAAGTATTATTTCTTCTTTGATAAGGTTATGGGGCGATTGGGAACGGCTTATATTTATTCCTTCGTATTTATCTCATCCAGCGATAAGCATTTGCCTTAACCTCAACCTTTGTGAATTTCTCCAGTTCCGCCTTTAACATCTTCACTTCATTCGCAGTCGGTTCAGGGAGGGTAATATCATACCGTGAGTTACGACCGATATTCACCTGCTGTGGCGAACACATACCGACCAATTCTACCAGTTCTGCCGGATCAAATTGCATCAGGGGCTCACAGGTTACATAAGTGGGGATTCCATAGTTGGCAATCTCCTGCATAGCAGCCGCACGTTCCTGAGGTACCGGAGTATTCCGCATTATATCCGGATAAAAACGGTTCGTCTCAATGGTTGTACAAAGAACGGATTTCTTCATAACCGGATGATCCAGATATTCCAGAAAACGGGCGGGATTCTTGGATTGGAAGAGATACCTGTTATTAAAACCGTCACAATAGTCCAGCACCTGCTCAATCCATTCTGACGGGACATTAGCCGCCCATTCATCCGTACTACTACCCACAAAGATAAAGTTGCCTTCACCCAGATTCACTTTCAATTCCTTCAGCTCCAGATGCAAGGGAGGCAGGAGAAGTTTACGTCTCATAAAACAATACGCACAGGAGTGTTCACATTCACCTTTCAACGGGTTATATGTATGTGAAACGAAAGCATACATATTCCCTGTACTTTTATTCAGTGCCATACTAGTTATTTTTTTAAGTTCGTTAATAAATTGTTGTCTGTCGCAATCATTCTGCTGCATTTATATTTTCATTTTTTTGCTTCTGTACCGCATACGTTCACATCCGAATATATTATGAGTGTAAGCGTATTCGACTATTTCCGTTATATTAAAGCCTGGGATAAGTTCTTCTATGAATGCCTTTGCCTTACCCGGCTCAACCCCGGCCTTACATAAGATACCGGCATAAGCCATTGCCGTATTATTCCTGCCGTTACTGAGCGAGTTCCCGTTCCATGTTTTTCTCAAAATCCGGATAATGCTGTCATCAGAAATGACTTGCCTGTTTAATTGGTTCAGAAAACTTTCCACCCAGGATTCGTCCCGTACCAGAACAGGTTCTCCTTGCACATCCCTGATAACGGTTTCTGTCATCGTATTGGGTATGACAGGTTCCGCTGTTTCCGGTACAAAGTGAAAGGGAACAGGATTTGGATTTTTCCATAAGTCCGGATCATAGGAGAGATAATTCCCTCTGGCCAGGTCGGTGGTGCTCTTGTCTATCCAGGGACAATCAAACAATTTTAGTAGTTGGTTGTATAGATCATAGTGGTAAAGTGACTCATAGTTATCATGTAGGATAATCGCTTTAAAGCCAGTTCCACTAGGGGTAACAAAATAAGTATAAACACATGGGAATCCTTGCAACCACCTGCCAAATGTCTTCATATTTTCCGGTTCAATATGATCAAAGTCAAGAGCTGTAAATGAAGAATAGAGCACGCATTCATTTTTATTTTTAGATTTAAATACGCCATTCCATGTAACTGCTGGAAGAAGTGCTTTTTTCTTAGCTTTCTCTTCTTTTGATTTGGCTTTCCTTACTGCCTCTATTTTAGGTTTAAGATGATAGTAAGTATCATCCCGAATAATTTCCAGAAGTTTATCAATATCATATACTTGCGGATTCAAGACATCTGTGATCTTCTTGAAAAGGGAGACTTTTCGTCTGGTATGAGATGTAATCCTGAATACTGCCGTCAATTTTCCTTTTACTTTTGAAGTCCTATCTTCACAAGTCAAATAATTAGCAATATCGGAAGCACTTGGCTTCCCCTGTATATCTAATTCTTTATAGATCTTTTGAAGAAGCTCCTTGATCTCTGACTTTGTATATTCCTGACTTACATTCAACGCTTTCATCAGCCTCTTAGCAATTTCACTTTTTGGCAACTTGTCGAAGGGAGTTGGAACTAGAGCCTGTTTTATATAATCTTCTCTCCAATATAATGCTTCAAATCCTTCCTTACCCAAAGCTGTATGATATTCCCTAAACTTGTTCTCAATAAAACTGCATTCTTCTAAAAGTTCTGGCGTATCATTATATAAGGCACAATACATCTTTGCTTTTCTTGAAAACAGATTATCCTTAGTCCATTCTACAAATATTTTCTGTACCTCCAGATTGTCACTGTCGGAAGCCTTCAATACATTTACACCTGTTTTCAACGCACGATACATGGAGAAGTCGCTGTTATAAATTTGCTCTGATACTTCCCAAGCTCTTCTGTCAGCAATTTCCAGTATATCATTCTTAACGACATGTACATTATTATCAGCATCTTTGATAATACAGCAATAATGCTTTTTGTGTCCCTCGCTTCTTATATCATTTTCCATCAACCGTAACTGATCATCTTTATTGGGGGCAGCATTGTAGTTTTCAATTTGACGGTTGGTCTTTTCATTCTTTTCTCTAACAGAGTTTTCTAGATCGTTTTTTGTTATCTTCGCTTTTTTAGTTCTAAAATAAAGAGTAGCTGAATTTCTGAACGGATTCTCTTCAAGTCGCTGCCTCCCCACTATCTGCTGGAGATCCACCGAAACATCTATAGTCATACAACTAACTTGTGGATTAGCAAATATATAGGAATAGGCATTGGTAGAATAGAAATCTGCACCGACATATACAGTAGAAGTGCAGAAAGTAAACATTTTATGTGTTTCACCTTTTTTCGGTATATCACCAATGTTAAACTTCATTCCGGTATCTCTTGACAGGCTATCCAGCTTATGGAGATTTTCTGTTTTGGCAGAACATATTATAATGACTTCCTCCGGCTTAAGGTTATTCTTTCTAATTATCTTCTTAATTTCGGCAACACTATTTATATAAAACACAGCTTCCTTCGCAATAAATGTTTGCCCATTTACTATCGTTGATTTTCCATTACCGGAGCGATACTTTTCAATCAGATCGGAACATAGTTCTGATACAGACTTCTTCGATTTCACAACTTCAACATTAGGCAACTGTGTCATAGCTTCCGACCAAAGAAGCTCATATACAGTCAGATCCTTAAATTGCTCTATCTTATCTAGATATGATTCCAAGTATGGCGTAGCTGACAGATAGACAACAGTCGAAAATCTCTGAAGTACTTGGTATAATTCATATTCTGTAACCGCCTTGTATTGGCAATCATAAAATATAGCCTGAAATTCGTCTACTACTACTATCCATTGAGACAAATCCTCGCCAGAATCTTTTAGAGCTTCCATGATTTTCCTAAGCGAATCATAGGTAGTAAGTACCTTGTTCCCTCCACTTTTAATATATCCGGTTAGGCTATCATTGAAAGCGAGTATATCAGTAGATGAAGTTGTTCTGCTCTCAAAATACTTCTTCTTATCACCTGTGAATCGATAAAGGTGAAGGTTATCTTTCAGGTGTTGGGAATACTTGTTATAGAGCAGATGCTTTCGGGGACTGGCTAATATGACTTTCTTGTCGGATCTAATATAAGCCTCTGTTGCTCCGCATCCGCATATCCTTTTATTTAATATATAATGTTGATTGGTTGGCAAAGTATTCCATAGTTCTTGCCAGTCTGACAGGTGTTCAATCCCGTCAGGTACGTTTAATGTTATTTTATTCATACTTTTATAAGATTAATGGGGAAAGTTGGAGACAGAGAAGTATACGAAAGTAGTGAGTATGACATAGCCGATAGGATGTATGTAAATATTTTATTCTTCGAAAAAGCTTACTCTTTAAGCAAAAGTACTCTTTTTGCACACTTTTTTATTTATATTTTATACTTCCTTTGGAAGCTATGTATAACTTATACACTCCGTTCCATAGCTATTTGCCTCCAGCTAACTCCGGTTATACAAAATTTATGGTTTATCTGTCGTTTTATCCAGATCACCCTTAGTCTTTTGTGAGTAGATATTCAGGGTTACTCCGAAAGTACGCAGAAGGAAATTCTTTAATCCCAGGTAGGCTTCGATCTTTGGATAATCCCTTTCACATATTCCTCTGATATCTTTGAGAGACACATTAATAACCAAGCCTTCATGTAGATCGTATCTCTCCTGTAACCTTTCGATATCCTCCCTGTATTTTCTGGGTATTCTCTGTGGAACTGTTTTTTCGATAACATCAGGACAGTTCGTAACCTGACGGTCTAGTATAGAGCTATCGTTCTTACTTGACAATATTATATTTGGTTTCATTACATATATCAAGTTTTCGAGGGATTTGAACGGCGAAACAGATATTTTTTTGAAGGAAAAGAAATGGTCAGGCTAACCCTGAATTTCTTTTTATCCGTCTGTCCCGGGAAGGTGTCCCAGAAAATATGTATATTTTGGAATTTTATCTATGTGATGTAAATAATACGAAATAGATATTTGTGTGTAATCTATTGATAATGTTTGTAACTATACAAATACTTACTATATCATGTCTGTAATTACGCTTATTCGCAAATGATAAAAAACATAATTTTGGAGGGTATTTTATATAAATTTCATGCCTAAAATACTGAAAAATGTGATATCCGGGACAGTGGGATTGTTAGTTCTGGGACAAAGGGACAGTGGATAACTCAAGGAAAACTTAGGAATCTTCAGATAAACAAAAAGACTGAAACTCATTATTGAATTCCAGTCTCCATTGCATGATTACGTAAAAGTCTTACAGGATATGGTCTTTTATATCAGGCTGCGTTGTCGGGTAATTGTGCATCCTTAATGGTATCCACGCTGGATTCTCCACTGTCCTTATGCTTTTGAACCACACGGTCAATAGCAGATTTTGACAGTTTCATATGATCTGCTATTTTCCTGACGGAGTATCCTTTTCCACGCAGGGTGAGAATCTCCTGTTCCACCTCTGGTGTAAGCTTGCTTTTACCCTGTGCCAGCAGGTCCTCTTCCTCACATTCCCGAATGAATTCCAAATGGAGATAGCCGTCACTGCGAATCTTAAAATACCGTACTTTATCAGGAATGGCATTGCTGCGTGACTTGAGAACTTTGACATACACCTCAGTAGCATTACATTTGGCCATTGCAAGCACATTATCCGCCAAGTCAGTCAGTTTGGCGGAACCGGCCAGGTCCTGCATCTCAATAGGTTTGGATTTGTCCCGCTTTCTTGTATGCATCAGCGTTATTACCGTTACATTATAGCGTCCACAGATTAATTTCAATCTTTTCATCAGCTCCTTTGCAACTTTGGCCGTGATACTTCCTGTTGCCGCCACTGTGATACTGTCCAATATGAACAGCACCTTTTTTTTGTTCCATTCTTTTGCAATGGTTTCTATTTCGGAAAGAATCTTTTCAAGGTCCCAGGCAGTAGCATCGATGTATTTCATGCGGTCACTGATGGTTATACCTCCGAAACGCTGCCCCAACTGGGTAATGCTAAGTTCCGTGTCAATGTACACCACTTCGTCCACCACAGGCTTGACAGGAGCTGGAAAACCGAGGGTATTCTTACCTGAAGCCGCATCCAACCCCATCTGGTAGGTAACTGAGGATTTACCGGCATTCGTATCACCGGCAATCACCGTAACCTCTCCTTCCACAACCCAGGTACCATACAGGTTGTTTACTTTCCCTTTCTTGGCCCCTTCTTTCACAACCTTGCTAAGGGGAATGACATGGGAGAGGGCTTCAGCTTCAGTTCCAGTGCCCGCTGTTGTCGTTTTCTTTGTCGTACTACGTTCTTTCTTCATTTCTTTATCCTTTTTCTGTTGCATATTCATTTTTTCCAGTTCTTCATCAGTATTTTTCAGGATTGTTCTTATGACTTGGGGATACTGGCGGTAGGAAACGCCTTTTACCAAGTACCCGTGTTGTGCTTTGCTTTTTACCATCCCGTCCACATTGTTTCCGAGCTGCTTTACATATATAGCGGGAGGTATCGGTGCGGATTCGGCCTGTTCTATGATAGACTGTATCCATTCCGTCCTTACCATGCGCGCATTACCCATGGGGCGGGTTGCTTCACCTTCGATGAGTACCCAGACAAACCTGTCGAAATTAATATCCTTCATCCCACCCAAAAGCGGGGCAAAAGAAACTACCAGGTTGTCTGAAGCGATCTTGCGAAGTGTGTCCATGCGTGACAGGTACGCTTCCGACTCCACACTCACCCCCAGAAGGCAGTTGGAAGGAACCGGAATATTCTCGAACAACTGTACAAGGGTTTCCGGACGTTTGGTCAGGATAAGAAATACCTTTGTCTCATCCGCCTGGATGACTTCGATGGCTGCCCTGCGCTGTTCATCCGTAATATCGGCATGTCCAAAATCCCCGAGCGGACTGACAAATACAATGCCTTTTCTGGTATCATGAAGGGGAGTATACAGTAATCCTTCATTAAAACCAGGTTTGAAACCATCCTTGAAACGCCTGGTATCCGAACGTTTGGACTGGTTCTCGGCTATGACTTGCGCATAACAGTGTTTGCACCCGGGCGACAGTTTGAAGCAGCCTTGTGTCACACTCCAGTTGTAGGTGGCATAATCAATATCCGTATAGGGAAGCCTGCGTAGCGAAAGTATGTCCTCACGCTCTCTGCAAAGAAGCTCTTCAACTGTCGGGAAGCAGTATTCTTCCTCCCCCTTTTCCACATGGCTATTTCCGGGAGTCAGAACCTGTGTTTCAGCCGTCTGTCCGTTTTTATCTTTGCCGTTTTTATCCGGCTGCATGTCTTCCGTTCTCATTTCTGTTTTTTCTATATTGTTATCTACTTGATTCATCACTCTCGTGAAATCGTTAACATTCTCGTTGATAGCACTGTTTATAGTCCCGCCATCCAAAGACTTCAAATTATTTGTTTCCATATCTAATTCTTTTTATTTGTAAATATTTCTGCAAATATAAGGCCTTTTTTTTGCATTTAGGTAGACGGGAATAGAAGGAGTGAGATAAAAATGAAGAATAAAAAAATGTCGTTATAACATATTAGAAAGCAGGATGTTATAACGACATTAACAGAGTGGGCGGGAATAGGCGGAAAAAGAGGTGGACGGCTTCTCTATAATTTTAAAATTGACCGTAGTTGTGAAAGGAAATCCTGGAGAGATTGGCTGCCCTTGCTAACCTTGCTGGCTTTGTCTTCCAGAGAGACGTTTTTGCCGTCCTTTCCGATAAAAAGTGATTCATAGTATCGCCTGTGCTCCTGGTCCAACAAATTTTTCTTTGTTTTTTCACCAAGCACGAGAAATAGAGTACGGAGCGTTATGTTGGAAGTCATCTGGCTTTTCTCTGTCGTCTTTATCCAACGGATAGGATTGGCATTACGTTTGAATACGCTGTTATTGAACAGCAGCTTGAAGTCTCTTTCCGTATAGTCATCCTTTTGCAGGCACTTTTCATCTACCAGAAAAGCATATAGATCCTCCACCAGCGACTGTTCCAGAATAATGTTGTATGAATTCTCCGGTATGAAGCAGGAGTCAAGTTTTAATCCCAGGCGGCTCTCTGAAAGAAGGTAATTCAGCTTTTCATTCAACTTTTGCAGGTAGGTGTGGTAGAATTGTTTATGCGGGTGTGAACCGAATCTTTTATAATGCTTCAGATAAGGGGCATCCAGATTTATAGGTCGGTCATGGGCATCATAGTCCTTCAGAGCGGTTGAAAATAGTTCAAAACTTTCAAGGATTGAATTCTGGAAGGCCCGGGTCATTACCCTGTCGAAATAATACTCGGGAGTAACTGTTCTGTAGCATTCGTAAAGACTGTTAAGGCAATGTAAAAGACTGGACAAGACATTCCTGTCGTTTCTGGCATAGTCTATGAGAAGTTTAAAATGCCTTTCAAAAGAAAGGTGCAATGGCACGTTCACGGATTCCGTCTGTACAGCCGTTCTGAAATGAAAGCATAATTCATCAATGGATATGACAGCCGAGGTTGTTATGAGCTGCTTCATCATTTCCATCTGTTCCGATAACTTTATTTCCATATTTTCCAGGGTTCTGGCCTGACGTTTTTCTTCCTGGATTTTCATTGCGTCATTTTTATTAGAGTCCATGATATAGGAATTTATTTACCGCAAAGATAATGAAATATGATGATACATGGCATATCCTAAAAATGGAAAGGTCTTCCGATAAAGAAAAAAATAAGAGAAACTATTCTGCATAGTCTCCCTTATTTCAATCAAGTAATTCCTGTTGATTCATGTTTTCTGTGGCAATTCAAGTCCTGCCCTGACGATCAGCCTTTTTACCTGGGTTATCCGGAATCTGCAACCTTTGGAGGTTACAAAGCCCTGCCTGTTTAAGATTACGGTCATTTCGGACAACGACTTCCCCTGCATGAGCAATGAATGCAACATGGCAATGGCTCTCATATTATTGGGGTTATTGTCCGCCTTGTACTTGTTGGTCTTTACGCTTTCCCCGATAGCCCGTTCAAGGTTATTTGTCAGGTTCTCGGATTTACCGAGCCTGCATCCTCTCGCTTTCTTGGCCTGTAGCGATTGTCTGGTTCTCTGGCTGATCAGTCCGGCTTCATACTCTGCTATACTGCTGATTATATGCAGTACGAGTTTATTTGCTTGAGGAAAATCACAGAACACAATCTCCACGTCACTCTCCAGCAATTTACTGGTGAAAGCTACATTTCGGCTTAATCGATCCAGTTTGGCTACAATTAAGGTAGATCCTGTTTTTCTGCATTCTCCCAAAGCCTCTATAAGTTTGGGTCTGTTGGATTTACGTCCACTCTCTGTTTCAATATACTCAGCAATCGGCTTTTTATCCTTCAAGTGATTCTGTATAATTTCTCTTTGCGCCTCCACTCCCAATCCGGAGATTTCCTGTTTTACCGTGGACTGTCGGAGGTAGGCAATATAAGTTTTTGCTTTCATTTTTACATATTTTAATAGTCGGTCACAAATACCAAACGAACGTTCAATATCTGTCACCTGAGGTTTATGAAAAAGAAATCCTGTGAGATTTTAGGTTTTCATAGATTCCAATTTCTCTCATAGGATTCCAATTATTTCAGATTTGATTATTTTTGAAAAGTACTATTTTCTTATAATTCTGTACTCTTCAAAAATCTTCTTCTCATAATCATCCGTTTTCTCTACATTCCTGTCTGTTACAGAAACAAGCATGTCCAGATAAACGTCTTCTATTATTTTTTCTTCTCCTTCAGAGTCGGGGATAAGATGAACCTCAAACAAGTCCTTCCCTTCATCGAGGATAACCTGTACCATTCCCGTATGCTTGAATCCCTGTACATGAAATTCCAGTCCGCCTTTAACCGGTTTTATCGTATCCATATCTACTCCCCATGACATGACTATAATGGGCTGTGTCTTTAAGATTGACCATATATATCTGGCCAGTTTCAAATCATAATTTTTGTTCTCCATATTCGATTGTATTTAAGTTGTAATATTCTGTATATATTCTCTGATAGTCTTCCATGTCCAGTTGTGGGAAAACGGAGTGGTACATATAATAGAGGTCTTCCGCACTCCATAATTCCCCATGGTCGAGCAGGGCAAATATTTCATCCGTCGCTTCATCGAATTCATCATAGATACCTCTTCGTCTTCCCGGTATTTCAGCCTGGTGTGGATAAGTGTCAGTACAATTCTCAATAATATGTTCTACCAGTGACAGGCAGTTCATGAGGTCTTTCTTTATCGTAAACTCATGGTCCGTATGCGGTTCGTAATATCCACAGCTAAGATTGGTGCAACTGACCTGAAGCCCCCGTTCTTTTAGTTCCTGCACATCTGTCATCATTCCATGTGTTTCCCTGTATCCAAACTGTTTATATCCGGACGCTTTCAGGAATCCGGGAGAACATAGTGAGGTCCAGCCGATTTCTGTAACAATGTCCTGATAACCCCGTCTGTCAGGCTGTATAACAAATCGGCAGTCATTGAAAAAATCCATCACCGCTTTTCCTGAACCTATACATCCCACCTCTTCACTGACAAAGAATGCCAGTTTTAAGGTATCATACTTTTTCAGACATTTGAGTGCTATCCAGATTCCATTCTTGTCATCCGCTCCGAGTCCTTCCTGTCTCTTGTTCCGGGAGCTGTATCCGAATATAATTTCCTCCGTCTCAATAGCCGTGAAGTCTTTTGAATGTAACCTCTGCACCTGGTCAAGATGTGCTGCGATACAGGGATATGATTCCGCGTCTCCCTTTGTTATATACAGATTCCCGATTTTATCAGTTTCAAGTTTTACACCGGGAATTCTTTTTACATAATCCCATATAAACTTTGTCATCGCCCGTTCTTTTCCGCTCGGGCTATAAATCTGATATAATTTCTTAAGTAATTCCATAATTTTTCTTTTTTGTGGGTTAAACAGTCATTTCATTCATTTCGTATGCATAAGGCAGCCCGGTCTCTTCATCTATTATGTCATAGAGTATACCGTCCAGTTCATGAAGTTCTCCTCCCGCCAAGAGTTTATTTCCGGACTCAACCGATATGTTTTTCTCCTCATATTCACAGAGAATATTGTTCCATACCCGGTATACGGTTATGTCTCCTGCATGCTCATAGTATTCCTCATCATAGTCGGAATAATGCCAGTTTTCTTTTTTGTATGTCTGTTCCGCTTTCTTCCGGCATTCTTCACAACAATAGTCCTCCTCTGTTATGTCTGAATGGAAATTGTCCTCTTCCAGAAAAAGCCCGCTACATTCCGGACATTCTGTAACATCCGACTCATGATGGTATTCCCCGAGATTTTCTATCCATATGAATTCATCCAGGTTCTCCACGTCACAGTAATACTCGCATCCATGGCAATATACGGAGCGTGTTTCATGACAATGGTAGCCATGAAAATCATCGTATTCCTCCTCTTCTTCACCATTTATAGAACCGTCAGTAACATCCAGTCCAATGTCTCCATGTCCATAATTGTCAGCTACTCTATCGTATTCATCATACCACTTGAATGAGTCCTGATAACTTAGTGAATCACCATAGTCCAGGTCACATTCTATTCTGAATTTCCTGTCTGACAATGAATTCTCCTCAAGGTCAACGAACTCTCTTGCATCACCTGCACCTGCACCGACTTTTTTGTAACCGTCAATGTATCCCCCTTTGATCAGGGCATCTATCAAGGCACGCTTCAGGATATCATTTTCATCACTGGCATATTGTCTTTCAGCCAGTCTCCATTTGTTACCATCCTGATCCTTGACTTCATTATAGATAATACATCTTGCAATCACCATATCATCCTCATCGGTCAGGTACGCTGCACTTGCATTGACGGAGTCCATATAGAAATAGTAATAATCCTTGTCCGTCATGCATGAAGAGAAATCCCCTTTGCAGCAGTCTGATGAATATATCTTCTCAAAGTCTTTATCAATGTGCAGTGTGTTCTTCGGGAGTCTGCTCTGAGTATACACTTGCCAGTCTGCCGAAAATTCCTCGCATAGATAAGTCACTACCTGTTCAGGAAGGGTTCTGCCAAATTCCGTTTCCTGTATGATGGAGCGGTAGAGTTTCCCCGCTTTCATTTTAAACACCTTTTCTCCGTTTTCATGGTTGATATAGCGGATTGCCTTGGTGTCCCCGTCTTCACAGAGCCCTTTCAGATCGTCCGTTTCAAGGTTTCTGGAGTAAAAAAAGTCTCCATCCAGTTCCAGAACATAACGCAGGGAGTTATCCGAGTGTCCGCTTATAATTATTCTTTGGGTAACGGTCTTTTTCAGTTCCGCCATTGAAGAGATATGAAGCAGCGTATAATCGTTTTTCTCTACCGCCTCATGTAATAATCTCTTGTCTTTCACATATGCCAGCAGTATCTTGTTCTTTCTGCTGCATACTCCGTTTCCATGCTTGATAATACCAAACATGTTTTTGAATTCTTCGTAATTTTGAAATTTATAGTATAACATAATCTTTTGTATTTTAGGTAAATAAAAAAAGGAGGACACCACGTTGATTGTGATATCCTCCTCAGATATAATTCCGGTCTGTTTCAACCGTTTCTCAAATGATCGGTATAGTCTCGTCAAGTACTCCTGATTCAACTATTTTCCGGGCTATCCTGTGTGAAGCCTCATTTCTCAGGTCATATCCATAGTCCTCTTTTCCCATCATCTCTATGACCTTTACCATAGTGCTGAACAGCTTTTGTTGGAGTGTCCTGTGATAATACCCCACTGACTCCGCAAACTTTTCACTGTTCCATGACATGTTGTTCAAGGCGTCTTCCAGTTCCTGTGCCGCCTTGAACTCTTTACTGTTTTCAAGTTCAAATCTTTCCATATTTCTTTCTGATTTGTTTTTAGTTAAAATATAGTTGTATTGGCCGGCCATTTTTCCGCGTCAGTATCAATGAACTGGTGCACATATTTATCTGACAGATACGCTTTTTCGGCTTTTAAAGTGGCTGCAATATAATTTGTTGCTTGTACCGTCAGCGAGGGCATCATTTCTATGAACTCCTTGTACGTTTCCCCCTCTTCGGTAATTAAGGTATATTTGATTATATCGAAGGTGTAATGTGCCATACTTTATTCCTTTCCATTTTATTCAGAACCATTCCCGTTTTACTCACCGGTGTGCCCTGTCCGTTCATTTTCTTTTCTTAGCAACTGAAGTTCCATCTTCTCCGCATCAAATTCATAATTCATGCACTTTTTAAAGTTTCCCATTAAAAGAAGCAGGGGGAACAATATCCCATGCCTGCAATTCCTTCCGTGCTCGTCTAGTGCTGATTTACAAGTGTCACATTTGTATATGTCCTGTATGCATGTTATTTTCATATGTTTTTCTCCTTTCTGATTTTAATTCAACAAAAAAAGGGAGAAAGACCTTGTTTGTTATTTTTAGATCTTTCTCCCTTCATAGGATTTTGGGATGTCCCTGTCTATCCTAGGAACCATCCGTAATTTTCAGTGTCTTCTCCTCTCAAGGCTTTCTGAATGCCCACTGCAAAGTCTGTGGCGTTCTGATTCCTTTCGAGAAATTTGTCAATATAGGACTGTTTGGCTGCCTCGTTAAGAAGTTGCATCAGGTCCCAGCATGAAATTTTTGCTCTTCCGCGTAAGCCGAAGTTAGGGTTGTCAATATAGCCTTTGGTGGCTGCATTGATGTTTGAATCACCTAAGATAACTTTCGGCAATTCTTTCATCTGTGATGCCGGTAAAACCTGGTAAAGCCGTAAACGTCCGATTATCTGGCAGAATTGTTCCTGTGAAATCATCGTTCTTCCCAGATTCTCAAGAAGTCTCAAATTTTGTTCGGGGTTGAATTCCCGGAACAGTTTTAGGGCGGCTATATAGATATCCGTATCGCCCATCACTTCCAGACGTCCTGTCAAGCCGTCACATGTCAGCATAAGATTGCTGCATACCCTGACTCTCCATCCGATAAAGATTTTAAATTTTTCAGGGGATTTTTTCCCGTACAGGTTCTCTTCGTTCAGGCTTCTTACGCCGCCGATACAAAGATGCACTTCCTCACCGTTCATTTCCCGACATATGGTTCGGATATGAAAACAGAATGCCATCCTCTGATAATAGATGGTTTCGTCTTCAGGTTTGAGTTCTTCCTTCCTTTTTGTCAGTGCGGAAGGATGTCTGCCTAAAATCTTGTGTGAGACTCTGATTTCCGTATTACCGAAAGTTTCTCCTGCAAAAAATATGCTTGCCGCCTCCTCAATACGGTGTATAAAAGTCTGGTGGCTGATTGTAAGCTGGTTGTCTCCAAAGCTGGGTACAATACAGTTCGTTTCCAGTTCTTCAAGTGTAATGCCTGAAGTGTTTGATTCAATAAAATTGGGATGTTCTTTCTCCTGTTTCTTTTCCGATACAATTACTGCATCTTCGATAAAGGTTGGGTTGATTATGCCCATTTTTGTCATCATTCCTTGTTGTGGAACGACAGACAGTTCTCTTGTAGTTTCCATATTTTTATAGTTTTTAATTGGTTAATAAAATCCGATAAAAGAAAAAGCCAAGAGGTTTATTTCTTTGCTTTTACAAATATTCCTCTTAGCTTCTTTATTCCCTTGAGTATGGATGTTGTTACCTCAAGGATAGTTATAATTACGTCCTGTGCATTATCATAATCCATTCACTAGACGTTTCTATGGGTTTTCAGTTGCTACATTGCCTGTATCAACTTTACTTGCGGCGGATTTACGTTTGCTCCTACCACTATACTTCTCTACAAGTTCCACAATAGTTGAACCTGCCACGATGATCTCAGCAATGTATGCTGCGATTCTGATTCCTTTCATTAAATGTTTCATTTTTCTCTTGCTTTTTGTTGTTGGTTAATAATATGTTCTTGTTCTCTTGTCTTTTATTCTTATTTCTTATTCTTGTCATATATAAGGGTTTAAGGTGAAGAGAGGGGGAGGAAGAAGTGTAAAGAAAAGGAGAAGAAAAAAATAAAGAGCCGTTATCAAGACTCTTCGTCCTGACTTGACTCTTTGATAGGCTGTCATACTTTCATTACCCAGACTGTAGCTGTGATAATTACCGATACCGCTGCTATCCTTCGAATTGAATCGCCCAATGATCTTCTAAGTATTGGGGTCAACCCGGAAATTGTTTAATCTTGTTTGAAGCTTATGTGCACCATTTACTACCGGTGCAATCTCTACGCTTCAATTTATTCTCATCTATAAGAGTTTGAGGGGGTGAGAAAGGGAGAAATTACTATTTGTTATTGAGGTCTTTTTCCTCCACAGCTAAAGTCTTTAATTCATCCAACACTCGTTCATTCATATTTTGCATCGGGAAATATTGACCGCCTGTCATTGTAACACTAACTGACCCTATGATACCTGATGCCTCTAACATGTTGATGATCGTTTGGGCGGGAGTATTGTCTTTTTCTAAAGAAACCACCATAGCAATGAGTCTACGAGCATTGACAGGCCGTATACTTCTTTTATTAATGGTTATATACTGCATGACTTCTTTTATATCAGATAGTTCTTTATTTAATGGTTTTAGGCCTTCTTCGATTCCTTTCTTTATCACTTTGAGTACTTGATTACTATTTATTGGAATATTACTTTGGAGAGATGTTTCTTGGGATATCTTATTTTTTGCTCGATCTGCTTCCGTTTTAAGTATAAATGATGCAACATCTTCTGAACGAACTTTAATATATCTCTTGAACGCCTCTTCAGTAGTATGTCCAGTGATTTTCATCAATAAGTGACTATCATAGCCACGTTTGAGCATATTGCTTATGTAAGATCGCCGTGCGGTATGAGTACCTATTAGTTCCCAACGTTGTTTGATTGAATTAGTAACTTTGCCCCCTCTATCTTCTGTTACAATATGTTCTTCTGTAAGGCCGGCTTTTAATCCTATTTTCTTTAAATATCTCAACATCGTATTTTCTGTGATTTCAGGTAAATTGAAATCATATTTCTTCAGTATTTCCAAAGCTATAGGGAATAATGGAATAGTAACTCTACGGGTCTTTTTAAGCTGTACAATTTCTAGTATTTTTCCGCTGCTGGTTTCTTTTACGATACCTTCATTTAATGATTTTATATCACTAAATCGTTGTCCCGTCCAACATTGTAGGATAAAAACATCTCTGGCAACCCCCTCTTTATAAGGGAGTTTAAGGGAATATATCTTACTGATTTCTTCCTCATTTAAATAAATCTCATTTTCATCTCCTTGTCTGCTTTTGGGTTTGGAGTATTTGTCTAATTTAGCTTCGTGTATGTCTATCAGGTTATAAGGTTCTGCTCTTTTAATAATACCAATTAGTTGAACGCATTTATTGCCTACAGTACTTGTTGCAGTTGTTCGTTCACCTTTTACTTTTTTATTGAATAGGTATGTTTCATACTCTTTAATTAATGCCAGATTTATATCGTCAAAACTGATAGTATCTTGACCTTTTTCTTTTAGAAAGGTTTGGAAATCTTTTAATACAATTAAATACGTTTCCATTGTCGATCCTCTCTTATGTTCACCTGAGGTTTTGATAGTTTTGTCATTGGCAATAATATCTCGTAGCCAATGTATAGCGTTTATCTTATTAGTTCTTTGCATATTATTTTTGTATATGTATTTCCTTAATAAGTCCCAGCAATTTTTTAGTTCGCTTGGATTATCACAAAGATAACGCTTAAATTCTTCAAATTGACTTCTTAACTCTAACAATTTTTTATTGGTAATAGTATTATTTATATTGTCTGATTCTGTTAGGCGACAACTTATATACGCTTCTTGTTTTTTGATATTCCAATGTTCAGGATATACTTTTACTCCAGTCGACAATTTAGCCTGCTTCTGATTTATACGTACTATCAAATAAATATTAGTTGGTCTCTCACTTTTGGGTTGACGGAGGTTAAAATTAGCTTTTACAATTTCATTAATAAAGACTTGATGTGTCATAACCTTGTTCTTTGAATCGGTTCTTTAATTTGGTTCTTAAAATCCGTTCTTTTGGACTAAATATGATACTTTGTATAGATTAGAAGTGCTCTTATACCCCTTCTGAGAATATCTACGCAAATATTAGGTAGTTTCCGACAAATCATGTAAATTTGCGACAATTTAATAAGCTGATTTTTATGTCGTGTATACTGAATATTGAAACCTCTACCTCTGTTTGCTCGGTAGCGGCCAGTCAAGACGGACAGACGATTTTTGTGAAAGAAGACTTGAAAGGCCCTTCACACGCCGTGTCTTTAGGAGTTTTTGTAGATGAAGCATTGTCGTTCATAGACAGTCATGCCATCCCTTTGGATGCCGTTGCAGTGAGTTGCGGACCGGGTTCGTACACCGGACTCCGAATCGGGGTTTCTATGGCGAAAGGAATTTGTTACGGGCGCAATATCCCCTTGATCGGTATCCCGACGCTGGAAGTATTGAGTGTTCCGGTGCTGTTGTATCACGACTTGCCCGAAAACGCTTTGCTTTGTCCGATGATCGACGCCCGCCGCATGGAAGTATATGCAGCCGTCTATGACCGTCGTCTACAAGTGAAACGTACAGTTGCCGCCGACATCGTAGATGAGAACTCTTACCTGGAGTTCCTGAACGAACAACCGGTTTATTTCTTTGGAAACGGAGCCGACAAATGCCGCGAACAGATCACGCATCCGAACGCACATTTTATCGACAATATCCATCCGTTGGCTAAAATGATGTTCCCACTGGCAGAAAAAGCAGTGGCCGATGAAGACTATAAAGACGTGGCTTACTTCGAACCTTTCTACCTGAAAGAATTCGTTGCCTCCATGCCGAAAAAGCTTCTTTAATTTTTTAATTTTTAATTCTCAATTTTAATTTAACAAATGCAATACAATACTCAACAGAAAAGAATGCCGCTTCCCGAATACGGACGTAGCATCCAGAACATGGTAGATTATGCGTTGACCATTCAGGATCGTGCAGAACGTCAGCGTTGTGCCAACACCATCATCAACATTATGGGAAATATGTTCCCCCATTTGCGTGATGTACCCGATTTCAAGCACAAGCTTTGGGACCACCTGGCTATCATGTCCGGTTTTGAGCTGGATATTGACTATCCGTATGAAATCATCCGCAAGGATAATCTGGTGACCCGCCCGGACCATATCCCCTACTCCACCGCCCGTATGCGTTACCGTCACTACGGACATACGCTGGAAGTACTGATAAAAAAAGCGATCGAATTCCCTGAAGGAAACGAAAAGAGAAACCTGATCGCTCTTATCTGCAACCACATGAAGAAGGATTACCTGGCATGGAACAAAGATACAGTGGACGACAAAAAGATTGCCGAAGACCTGTACGAACTGTCTAACGGGGAACTCCAAATGACCGACGATATCGTCCGGCTGATGGCAGAACGCCTGAATCAGAACTACCGTCCGAAGACGAACTATACCAACAATCGTCAAAACAATAAAAGAAGATACTAAAACACTTTATACTTAATACTAAAAAAATTAATGGCTTCATTTGTAATCGAAGGAGGACATCGGCTTAGCGGAGAAATCCACCCGCAAGGAGCTAAAAACGAAGTTTTGCAGATAATCTGTGCCACGTTGCTGACCGCAGAGGAAGTGACGGTGAACAATATACCTGACATTCTTGATGTCAACAACCTGATTCAGCTCTTGCGGGAGATGGGAGTGACGGTTGCAAAGAAAGGCATTGATTCTTATAGTTTTAAAGCAGAAAATGTAGACCTGGCTTATTTGGAAAGCGATGAATTCCTAAAGAAATGTTCCAGTCTGCGAGGCTCTGTGATGCTTATAGGTCCCATGGTGGCACGTTTCGGCAAGGCATTGATTTCCAAGCCGGGAGGAGATAAAATCGGTCGCCGCCGTCTGGACACTCACTTTGTAGGTATTCAGAATTTAGGGGCCGACTTCCGCTACGACGAAGAGCGGGGTATCTACGAAATAACGGCCGACAGACTTCAGGGAAGCTATATGCTACTGGACGAAGCATCTGTCACCGGAACAGCCAACATCGTCATGGCAGCCGTACTTGCCAAAGGTACGACCACCATTTACAATGCCGCCTGCGAACCCTACGTGCAACAACTCTGCCGGTTACTCAACCGGATGGGAGCCAAAATCAGCGGTATCGCATCCAACCTGCTCACCATCGAAGGCGTGGAAGAACTGCACGGCACGCAACACACCGTACTGCCCGACATGATTGAAGTGGGCAGCTTCATCGGCATGGCGGCAATGACGAAAAGCGAAATTACCATCAAGAATGTTTCTTACGAAAATCTTGGAATCATCCCCGAGAGCTTCCGCCGTCTGGGCATCAAGCTCGAACAAAGAGGAGACGATATTTACGTTCCCGCACAGGAAACATACCAGATAGAATCATTTATCGACGGCTCCATCATGACGATAGCCGACGCCACTTGGCCGGGACTGACTCCCGACTTGCTAAGTGTGATGCTCGTTGTAGCCACACAAGCCAAAGGCAGCGTACTGATTCATCAGAAAATGTTCGAAAGCCGCCTGTTCTTTGTGGACAAGCTGATCGACATGGGTGCACAGATCATTCTCTGCGACCCTCACCGCGCCGTAGTCATCGGACACAACCACGGCTTCAAGCTGCGCGGTGCCCGCCTGACTTCACCGGATATACGTGCCGGTATCGCCCTTCTGATTGCCGCCATGAGCGCCGAAGGAACCAGTACCATTAGTAACATCGAACAGATAGACCGTGGTTATCAGAACATCGAAGGACGTCTGAACGCTATCGGAGCTAGAATCACCCGGATATGATAAAGAAAGAAGAAGTATACAAGATAGGATTATTCAATAAACCGCACGGCATCCACGGCGAATTGCAATTTACCTTCACGGACGATATTTTCGACCGTGTGGACTGCGATTATCTGATATGTCTGCTCGATGGCATCTTCGTGCCTTTCTTCATCGAAGAATACCGCTTCCGTTCAGACTCCACCGCCTTGGTGAAACTGGAAGGAGTCGACAGCGCCGAACGTGCCCGAATGTTCACCAACATTGAAGTCTACTTCCCCGTGAAACACGCCGAAGAAGCGGAAGACGGCGAACTGTCCTGGAACTTCTTCATCGGTTTCCAAATGGAAGACATCCATCACGGACTTCTGGGAGAAGTCATAGATGTAGATACCACTACGGTAAACACCCTTTTCGTGGTTGAAGGAGCGGAAGAAGAGGAACTGCTCGTTCCCGCCCAGGAGGAATTTATCGTAGGAATAGACCAGAAACAGAAACTCATCACGGTGGAACTTCCCGAAGGGTTGCTCAATCTGGAGGAATTGGAAGATGACCGGTGAGAACGAATCAAACGATGAGCCGCTCATCCACTGAAAATAGTAAATAGTAAATCGTAAAAACAGTAAATACCCGAGATGCCAAAGAGAAGACGAAGTAAAGCTTTCTGGAAAAATTTCAAGTTCAAGTATAAACTAACGATCGTTAATGAAAATACACTTGAAGAAATTGTCGGACTTCGCGTATCCAAGCTCAATGGACTTTCCGTATTACTTTGCGTGCTGGCGGTACTTTTCCTGATCGCTTCCTGCATCATCACTTTCACCCCGCTGCGCAACTACCTCCCCGGATACATGAATAGTGAAGTCCGTACACAAATCGTGGACAATGCCCTGCGTGTAGACTCTTTACAACAAGTGCTCAACAAGCAGAATCTTTACATCATGAACATTCAGGATATCTTCAGTGGAAAAGTATCCATCGACAGCGTGCAGACACTCGATTCACTGACCACTGCCCGCGAAGACACACTGATGGAACGTACCAAACGGGAAGAAGAATTCCGCCGTCAGTATGAAGAGAATGAAAAATATAACCTGACCTCCATCACTTCCCAACCGGACGTGACCGGACTCATTTTATACCGTCCGACACGAGGTATGGTGTCCGACCACTTCAATGCCGAGAAGAAACATTACGGCACCGACATCGCCGCCAATCCCAACGAAAGTGTATTGGCAACCATGGACGGGACCGTCATCCTAAGTACATACACCGCCGAGACAGGTTATCTGATTGGCGTACAACATAACCAGGATTTAATTTCAATCTATAAACACTGCGGCTCCCTCCTGAAAAAGGAAGGTGAACGCGTGAAAGGAGGGGAAGCCATCGCTCTGGTAGGAAACAGCGGCACACTTAGTACAGGGCCGCACCTCCATTTCGAACTTTGGTATAAAGGTCATCCGGTAAATCCCGAAAAATACATCGTATTTTAAGTGATAATAGAAAAATGAATATAGAGACTAACAAAAAGAAAAAACAAATAGCTATCCTAGGCTCAACAGGCTCCATCGGGACGCAGGCTCTGCAAGTCATCGAAGAACATCCCGACCTGTACGAAGCCTATGCGCTGACAGCCAACAACCGCGTGGAACTACTGATTGCCCAGGCACGGAAGTTCCAGCCGGAAGTGGTAGTGATAGCCAACGAAGAAAAGTATTCCGAACTGAAAGAAGCATTGAGCGACCTGCCCATCAAAGTGTACGCAGGCACAGACGCTATCTGTCAGATTGTAGAAGCAGGCCCCATCGACATGGTGTTGACAGCCATGGTCGGTTATGCCGGACTAAAACCAACCATCAACGCCATCCGCGCCAAGAAAGCGATTGCGTTGGCCAATAAAGAAACATTGGTAGTAGCGGGCGAACTGATTAATCAGTTGGCACAACAATATCGCACTCCGATTCTGCCGGTAGACTCTGAACACTCTGCTGTTTTTCAGTGTTTAGCGGGAGAAGTGGGTAACCCGATCGAGAAAGTGATATTGACAGCCTCCGGAGGTCCGTTCCGCACTTGCACCTTGGAACAGCTGAAATCCGTCACAAAGACGCAAGCCTTGAAACATCCCAACTGGGAAATGGGAGCAAAAATCACAATCGACTCCGCTTCCATGATGAATAAAGGTTTTGAGGTGATCGAAGCCAAATGGTTGTTCGGTGTTCAGCCCAGCCAGATCGAAGTGGTGGTGCATCCGCAATCAGTCATCCACTCGATGGTGCAGTTTGAAGACGGAGCTGTCAAGGCACAACTTGGGATGCCAGATATGCGCCTGCCCATCCAGTACGCATTCTCCTACCCCGACCGTATCAGCTCTTCTTTCGACAGACTCGATTTCTCCCAATGCACGAATCTGACGTTTGAGCAACCCGATACGAAACGGTTCCGCAACCTGGCACTCGCCTACGAAGCGATGTACCGCGGAGGGAATATGCCCTGTATCGTCAATGCTGCCAATGAAGTAGTGGTAGCCTCTTTCCTGAAAGACGGCATCAGCTTCCTCGGCATGAGCGACGTAATAGAGAAAACAATGGAACGGGTTGCCTTCATCGCCAATCCGACATACGACGATTATGTAGCTACGGATGCGGAAGCAAGGAAAATAGCAGCCAGTCTGATATGATCCGCTTCATCCCATTGATGAACAAAGAAAATAAAGAAATTGATTAGTATTAATATAAATTGAAAATAGCCTTTATATCCTCTCTTCGGTAGAGAATTAGTTGAAGGCTTTAAACTGTAAATAGACTATATGGAAACATTTTTGATTCGTGCCCTGCAATTGATTATGAGCTTATCCTTGCTCGTTATCGTTCATGAAGGCGGGCATTTTCTTTTTGCCCGTTTGTTTAAGGTGCGTGTAGAAAAATTCTGCTTATTTTTTGACCCTTGGTTCACCCTTTTTAAGTTCAAACCCAAGAAAAGTGACACAGAGTATGCAGTAGGCTGGTTGCCATTGGGCGGTTATGTCAAAATAGCCGGCATGATTGATGAGTCGATGGATACCGAACAGATGAAACAACCCGAACAACCGTGGGAGTTCCGCTCCAAGCCGGCGTGGCAACGTCTGCTGATAATGGTGGGTGGCGTACTGTTCAACTTCCTGTTGGCACTGTTCATCTACTCCATGATTCTTTTTGCATGGGGCGACCAATATATAAAGGTACAGGAAGCCCCTCTTGGTATGGAATTCAACGAGACTGCCAAAGCGGTAGGTTTCCAGGACGGTGATATCCTCCTTTCTGCCGACGGTGTTCCTTTCGAACGTTATGACGGCGACATGTTGAGCCAGATTGCCGATGCACGCGAAGTAAGCGTCATCCGTAACGGGGCAAAAGCCTCCGTCTATATCCCGGAAGACCTGATGCAACGTCTCTTGGCAGACAGCGTCCGCTTCGCCTCCTACCGTTTCCCGTATGTTATAGACAGCGTAATGGTGAACTCTCCTGCCGCACAAGCAGGAATCCAGGCAGGTGACAGCATCATCGCCCTGAACGGAACCCCGATCTCTTTCTCCGACTTCAAAGAAGCGATGGCAGAACGTAAGAAAAACGAAGCAACCCTGCTCAAAGACAGCATAGATCCGCGTCTAATCACGCTGACTTATGTGCGTAACGGTGCAACAGACACGCTAAGTATGCGTGTAGACTCCGCCTACCTGATGGGTGTAACCGCCTGTCTCGTCACAGACCGTCTGCTCCCTATGGTAAAAAAAGAATATGCTTTCTTTGAATCCTTCCCCGCAGGTGTCTCCCTCGGTGTGAAAACCCTGAAAGGCTATGTAGGAAACATGAAATACCTCTTCTCAAAAGAAGGAGCCAAACAACTGGGCGGCTTCGGAACGATCGGCAGCATCTTCCCCGCTACCTGGGACTGGCACCAGTTCTGGTATATGACAGCCTTCCTTTCCATCATCCTGGCTTTCATGAACATCCTCCCTATCCCCGCATTAGACGGTGGCCACGTGCTCTTCCTCTTCTACGAGATGATAGCCCGCCGCAAACCGAGCGACAAGTTTATGGAATACGCCCAGATGACCGGTATGATTCTGCTCTTCGGTCTGTTGATATGGGCTAACTTCAATGATATTTTGCGATTCTTCTTCTAGCGAATATAACAATAGAAAGATAGAGAAAACATATAAAAAGAATTATCCCGGATGAAAAAGGTTTTAAAAACCAATTTTCATCCGGGATCTTTTTTTATTGTTGTTTGTCTTTAAATCTTCAACATCTTCTTCTCTCTCTCCAAATCCGTCTCATCCAACTTAGGTGAAGGCACCGTGCACGTTTTGATATAATCTCCCTCCTGACACGTATAATTATAGTACACCTCCAATTCCGGAGTCAATTCCGCCCGCGGAACCAGACACCCTTCCATCTCCAGAAACTGATTAACATCCGTACTATCCGACTGTTTCACCAGTACAATACGACGCGCAATCGGATTATGATTGTAGTCCAGACAGAGATAAAGCCCTTTCAGCATATTCGGAAACTCATAATGCGGAAGTTGCAGGTAAATAGTCACCAGCGCAAACTGTGGCAAATCCCTTTCGTTGAACATCAGGTAAGAGTTCTGATGATTACTGATAATCCCGCTCCCCCAATGCACCGACTTATACGCATTAATCATCCCCACCTTCACATACTCATTATTCTCGGAAGCACAAATCATGTACGGCTCGATCTTCAAGCTATCCGTAGAAGACGACAAACTGTAACTAAGATACATACCGCTATAATTATACACCTCCTGCACAGACTCCTTCGCCTCTTTCCCCAGCAACTTGATAAAAGAGTTGCCATTCTCCGCCTCGCTCTGCACGTCCGGTTCCATCTCCTGAAGCAACAGCCTCACCGATCCCACATTATTTAATAAGCGTTTCTTGGAAACATTATTCACCAGTGCCAAAGCTTCATCCAGCGCCTCGTCCGGTGTGCGTGTTTTCAATAAGTCGATATAAGCGGGAAGCACACTCGAATACAAAGCAGACAACACACTCGGAGCCATATCCACCCGGTCGGCAATTTCTTTCATCTTCACCCCGTTGTTGCGCAGGTACTCTATTCTTTTATAAATATCCGTAAGTTCGTCCATGATTTTTCGGTTTGTTAATTGATTCCGTTGCAAAGGAATGACTAAGGTATTATGTTTGTATTGCATGAATATTACATTAATATTTCAGTACACTTAAAGGCTCATATATACAATATGATTCATTGAAATTCATTTTTTCGTTCGCTCCGACACCCTACTTTTGCACCGGAAACAAAAAAAATAGCATTATGAATTTCAAAGAAAAACTGTCGCCTTCGGCCCAAAAGAAACTTTCCGATTTACTCTTTATCCTTTATGCGGGAGGAGCGGCACTGCTATCCTATTCATTAGTCTACGCACTACGCAAACCGTTCACCGCCGCCACGTTCGACGGCATGGAACTATTTGGTATGGACTATAAGATAGCCACCAGCATCATCCAGATATTCGGATATATGGTATCCAAGTTTATCGGGATCAAACTTATTTCCGAACTGAAGAGAGAAGGCCGCCTGAAATTCATTCTTGTTTCTATTTTAGTGGCCGAACTCTCTTTGGTTCTTTTCGGATGCCTACCCCGCCCGTTCAATGTGTTGGCGTTGTTCTTCAACGGACTGTCGCTTGGCTGTATGTGGGGAGTCATCTTCAGCTTCCTCGAAGGACGCCGGGTGACGGATCTGCTCGCTTCCCTTTTCGGACTTAGTATCGCAGTCAGTAGCGGCACAGCCAAATCCATCGGACTTTTCGTTGTCGACACCCTGCATGTCAGTGAATTCTGGATGCCTGCACTGATCGGTGCGGTAGCATTGCCCTTGCTGGCAGGACTGGGCTATATCCTCGATCACCTGCCCAAACCGACTGCCGAAGACAAAGCACTGCGTGTGGAACGTGTCACTCTCAACAAACAACAACGCTGGAACCTGTTCCGCAGCTTTGCTCCCATATTGACACTGCTTTTCTTCGCCAACCTCTTTCTCACCGTTTTGCAAGATGTCAAGGAAGACTTTCTGGTGAAAATCATAGACGTCAATGCCGCCGGACTTTCCCCGTGGGTATTCGCCAAAGTGGACGGTGTAGTCACACTGATTATCCTGGCCATTTTCGCCACCCTGGCAGTGATGAAAAGCCACATCAAAGTACTTTCCGTTCTATTGACCCTTGTCATTGCGGGAGCAATCACACTTAGCACTGTGGCATTCAACTACCATACCCTGCAACTTTCTCCGCTCGTGTGGTTATTTATCCAGAGCCTCTGCCTCTATTTTTCTTACTTGAGCTTTCAAACCATCTTCTTCGACCGCTTCATCGCCTGTTTCCGCATCAAGGGAAATGTAGGTTTCTTCATAGCGATGGTCGATTCCATCGGCTACACAGGCACAGTGGTGGTATTGGTAGTGAAAGAATGTTTCAACCCGGATTTAAATTGGCTGGAATTCTACAATACGATGGCAGGGACAGTAGGAATCGTCTGCACCTTTGCGTTCACCTTAGCAATGATTTATCTGACACAAAAATACAGAAAAGGGAAACAGGGTGAAATACGCGGGAACGAATCTTGCCCCGTCCCCTCCCTCGCTTCTTACTAATTTCTGACGAATAAACCAATATTATATAGAAACAAGAATGAAAAAGATTGAATGTATTATTATGGACTGGGCTGGTACAGCCGTTGACTATGGATGTTTTGCCCCCGTGGCTGCTTTTATCGAAGCATTTGCCGAAAAAGGACTGGTAATCGATGTTGTACAGACCCGCAAACCAATGGGACTACCCAAAATTCAACACATCCGCGAACTACTTTCCATGCCTGACGTGAACGAACAGTTTACCGCCCGTTACCAACGCGCCTGGACGGAAGAAGACGTGGTAGAACTAAACCGCCTTTTCGAGAAGCATCTCTTCGCCTCTCTCGAAAACTACACAGACCCTATTCCGGGAGTAATCCCAACTTTGGAAAAATTGCGTGCCGCAGGTATTAAAATAAGATCGACCACCGGCTATACCCGCGAAATGATGGATGTAGTTCTCCCCGCCGCACAGGCAAAAGGATACCACGTGGATTATTGCGCCACTCCCAACCTACTTCCCGCCGGACGTCCCGCTCCTTACATGATTTTTGAGAACCTGACGAAATTAGCAGTCCCCAGCCTCGACGCCGTTATAAAAGTGGGTGATACGATTGCCGATATTCTCGAAGGAGTGAACGCGAAAGTGTATAGTGTAGGCGTGATTCTCGGCAGCAATGAAATGGCACTTACCGAAGCAGAAACAAAATCAATGCCTGCCTCCGAACTCGAAGCCCGCATCGCCGATGTCAAAGAGCGCATGCTTGCCGCAGGAGCTTCTTACGTGATACGCACTATCGAAGAACTTCCCGCACTGATTGAAACGATCAACGCCGGCAACTAACATTCAAGCCCGCACCCAACAATCAGAAAAGAAACAAAATCATTTATTTATTCATTTCTAAAGAAAACATCATTATGAAACCATATTTGTTATTAACTCCGGGACCTCTAACCACCTCTGAAACAGTAAAAGAAGCCATGATGACCGACTGGTGTACATGGGACGAAGACTACAACCTCGGCATTGTTCAGGAACTCCGCAAAGACCTGGTTAACATCGCCACTAAAAAACCGGAAGAATACACTTCCATCCTTTTACAGGGAAGCGGAACCTATTGCGTGGAGGCCGTTTTAGGCGCCACCATCACCCCGAAAGACAAACTCCTGATTTGTAGCAACGGAGCCTATGGCGACCGTATGGGCAACATTGCAGAATATTACCATCTCGACTACGACATGCTGGCTTTTGAAGAAACAGAGCAGGTATCAGTTGAATATGTAGACGATTATCTTAGCAATAACTCCGATATCACACATGTCGCTTTCGTTCATTGCGAAACAACGACCGGTATCCTGAATCCGATCAAAGAACTGTCCCACATCGTCAAGATGCATGGTAAAAAGCTGATTGTAGACTGTATGAGCAGCTTCGGAGGTATCCCCTTAGATGTAAACGAACTCGGTATCGACTTCCTAATCAGCAGTTCCAACAAGTGTATTCAGGGTGTACCGGGATTCGGATTCATCATCGCCCGCCGTTCGGAATTAAAATATTGCAAAGGAGTGGCACGCTCTCTTTCCCTGGACATCTACGACCAATGGGAAACAATGGAAAAAGGACACGGAAAATGGCGCTTCACTTCACCGACACACGTTGTCCGTGCTTTCAAACAAGCCCTGACCGAATTGATTGAAGAAGGAGGCGTAGAAGCACGTTACCAACGTTATTGCGAAAATCACCGTATTTTGGTGGAAGGAATGCGTGCACTCGGATTCAAAACACTGCTCGAAGATGACATCCAGTCGCCTATCATCACTTCTTTCCTTTATCCGCATGAAGGATTCGACTTCAAAACATTCTATTATGCACTGAAAAATAAAGGATTCGTGATTTACCCGGGAAAGATTTCAAAAGCAGATACCTTCCGTATCGGAAACATCGGTGATGTGCATCCGGAAGACTTCCGCCGTCTGGTAGAAGTCATACGGGAAACGAAATACTAGAAAGTCAAATCTTTCAAGTTCATCTTGAATGATTACTTACTGATATGTTGTATGATGTTCCTGTGAAGTTCTGAAAGACTTAATCCTCTTTCAGGACTTCATTATTTTCTTTTCAGGGTGGAAGGCTGTGATAGCCTCAAGCTACTGACGATAGCTGCCACAACGGCAAACCCACTCCCCACCATCAGGCAAACAGCCGTGCTCCGGCTATGAGTGACAAAGCTGAAAAGCAAGGCAACCAATGTTGTTCCGGTGGTCTGTCCCAACAGGCGGGCCATTCCCAGCATCCCACTGGCCCCTCCCGAACGCTGCGTAGGAGCGGAAGAGATAATTGTACTGTTGTTTGGCGTCTGAAACAATCCGAAGCCTGCACCGCATAACATCAAACGCAGGATAATACTTATATCAGATGATTCGGCAGTCAGACTGGAAAGCGAGAAAAGCCCGATGGCAAACAAAACCATCCCGATACTTCCCAGTATACCGGGGTGAATACGCTCCACGAGATACCCTGCCAATGGAGCCGTGACCAGCGTAGCCAACGGCCACGGAGTAAGCAAAAGTCCGGTCATCACCTCACTGTGTCCTAAAGTGTTCTGCAGGAAAAAAGGCAGGGAAACCATTGCCGACATTTGAGCGATAAAGGAACAAATGGAAGTCAGGATGGATAACCGGAAAATCGGAATCCGCAACAGGTCGAGCGGCAATAGCGGAGTAGTCTGCGTGAGTTGCCGGCGCACATAGTACGTGCCTACCACTGCCAATACAACCAGTTGGATGAAAAGGAAATCCATTTCCTCGTGATGGGCGAATCCGTCCAGCGTATATATAAGCAGGCCGAAGGTAACCGCATTCGCTATGGCGCTGATATAATCAAACTTGCGTTTCGAGCGTTCCTCCTGCCTTGGCAGATGTTTGATGCCGAGGAACAATGCGGTAAGTCCTAACGGAACATTAATAGCAAATAACCAGTGCCAGCTGGCAATAGAAAGAATACCGCTCGCCACAGAAGGCCCGGCGGCAGCCGATATGGCAACGACCATCGCATTAATCCCCATTCCCCGCCCAATCTGGCTCTTCGGATAGATGTAACGTAGCTGTGCCGTATTCACGCTGGTGATGGCAGAGGCACTGAACCCCTGAAAAATACGGGCGACGGTTAGCGTCCAAAACGAATCGGACAAGGCACAGATCAACGAAGTGATGCAAAACAGGCCGATACCCGAAAGAAAGACTTTCCGGTAACCGATGATTTCACCCAAAGCGGAAAAAGACAGTAGCGATATGACGATGGCCAGCTGATAGCCGTTGATAATCCAGGTGGTTACAGCGGGAGAAGTCCCAAAATCATGCGAAAGCGTGGGTAGTACGATATTGACGATGTTAATATCCAATACCGACATACAAAGAGCGAATCCAACGGACACCACCGCCCAAATACGCTTAGGCATCGGCAATCCGTCGGTTTCCTCTATTTTTTGAGTTGAATTTATCGATTGTACCATAAAAACTTATTCTTGTAAGTAGTCATTCTTTTTTCACCATAAAGCAACGCAGGGATGCAAACACAAACACCACCGACGACAAAAAAAGCACCGCGTTACTCTGTGATGAAAAATGATTCACTTGGTTTCGTAAAGGTAAACAAAACAATGGTACAGGTGTTTTTGTTTCCTTTGAAAAATAAGTTTTTTTAGTGGAGAAAAGTCGTTACTTCAACTTCAAGATCCGTTGATTACTGCTTCCCCTGAACTCCAGATACGGAGAGAAAAGAGCCTGCTCGAAGCGTCCGTCCACCAACACATCTATATAATCAAGGGCAGCACTCAAGCGGGGCTGTGCCTTGATTTCTTCGTAGCTATATCCTGTATAGCACCACACATTCATCCCCGTCTCCTCTTTCACCCGTTTCAGTAAAAGCAGAAACTCCTCCGGATGGAAGAACGGATCACCACCGGAAAAAGTAACACCGTCCAGCAAAGGATTTGCCTTGATTTCACGGATGATGGACTGTATTTTTTCTTCCGTCAACTCTTCCCCCGCCCTCGGATTCCAGCTCTCCGGGTTGTGGCAACCAGGACAGTGATGGGAACATCCGGCAAGATAAATAGAGTACCGGATGCCTTCACCATCGACAATCGTTTCAGGATAAGTTCCTAATAAATTCACTTCTACAGGTGTTTTACGCGGTCTTGTTCTTCTGCCCGTTTAGCAGAGTTCCAGGAACTCAAATCGCCTGTCAGGTAACCGGTTATACGGCGCATACGAAGGATGCTTTCACTCTGGCACACCGGACATTTATCGAAGATAACCCCTTTGTAACCACAGTTATGACAAGTATCTACCGGGTGATTGATAGAGCCGTAGCCAATCCCCTCGTCGTGCATCACTTTCACAATCTTGGCGATGGCACGTACATTCTTCTGTGCTTCACCGTCCAGTTCTACATACGTGATATGTCCGCCGCGCGTAATGGCGTGGAACGGAGCTTCACGCTTGATTTTCTCAACGATGCTGATCGGTTCTTTCACGTCTACGTGAAAAGAGTTGACATAATAGTCGCGGTCTGTCACTCCGGGGATTTTTCCATATTTCCGACGATCCATTTTAGTGAAACGTCCCGAAAGTCCTTCGGCAGGAGTAGCCAGAACGGAGTAGTTCAGGTTATATTTCTCTTTATATTCGTTTACCACTTTATTCATTTCCATCACCGCTTCATACAGCGTGTCCCATGCTTTCTGGTTGTGGCCGTGACCTTGTCCGTAGAGAGCCACCATCGCGTTGTGTCCGCCGATAAATCCGATACCCAGCGTACCGCTGCGCAATGCATCACCCACCTGTTCATTCGGGTTCAGCTCACCGCCGCCTTTCCACACATTATTTCCCATCATAAACGGGAACTGACGTGCCAGGGCCGTACGCTGATACTGATAACGCTCGTAAAGCTGATCGGCTACAAGCACGGACATTTGGTGTACGGATTCGATGAAAATTTCTTTTGCCTTCTGTTCAATGGCATCCTTGTTGCGTTCATCCTCTATCAGGTTTTCCGCCTTGATGCGGGCTTCAATCGCCAGTCTCGGCATATTCAGCGTAGTGAATGAAAGATTGCCACGACCTAAAGAAGATTTTTCTCCTGCCACGTTTTCAAAGACACGGGTGCGACAACCCATCGTCGCCAATTCGTAGATGTAACGTTTCGGATCGTCCGCTCTCCATTTCTCGTTCTGGTTGAAAGGTGCGTCGAGGAACATGAAGTTCGGGAACAATGCTTTCGCCGTAGTCTGGCAAGCCTTCAACAGCAAGTCGAAGTTGGGAGCCTCGTAACGGTCGGTCATTGCCTCTTCGATATTTTCCGCTTTCATTGCTTTCTCAAAGTCTTTTTCCGAGTAAGAAACTCCGTCTTTCACCTTGAAAATCTGGATCGGGAATACAGGCACCTCACCTCTTGTACCCAATCCTTCAATGGTAGCTTTCAGCAATTCTTCGATCACCATGCGGCCTTCGGCAGAAGTGTCCGTACCGTAGTTGATGGAGCTGAATACCACCTGATTACCGCCACGTGAATGCATCGTGTTCAGGTTGTGGATAAATCCTTCCATGGCCTGATGGGTATCTTTGCGAGTCTGCTGATAAGCTTTCTCAACGATACGGGCAAGGTGTTCCTTATCTATAATAATCTGTAAAGCCACCAAAGCAATGCGCAATGTTTCGCGTTCGGCTTCAGTAGTCTTGATAGACGGAAGATATTCTTTAATCAATGTGCGGATGGATTTCTCATCGGCCTGATTTCCGTTTTCCATGGCGACATAGAAATTGATGAACGATGCCAGATGCTTGCGGAAAGATTTGGCCACACCTTTTGCCATGAAGAAATCGAAAGCAGGAATTGCCTGTCCGCCATGCTGCTCATTCTGATTCGTCTGGAAAATAATAGTAGCCAACGTAGCATAACTCTGGATGCTTTGCGGGGTACGGATACTACCGTTCTTGGTGCGAAAACCACGTTCAAAGAGGTCATCCATATCATATTGGATACAGGTCGTCGTCTTTGTCGGATAATAATCCAAGTCGTGAATGTGAATATCTCCCAACTGGTGCGCTTCGGCAAAACGTTTCGGCAACAGGTATTTATACGTATAATCTTTGGTTACTTCGGAAGCGAACGTCATCATCTGTCCGGCAGGCGTGTGACTGCTCATGTTGGCATTGCTCAAGTTGACATCGTTCTTGTCGATAGCAACGATGCCGTCCATCACTTGCTTCATCTGGGTTTTCTTATCGCGCTCCGTATTCCGCCATTCGCGATAAATAATATATTTCTTCGCTACTTCCGGGCGTACTTTCATCAACGACTTTTCTACTAAATCCTGAATCTCTTCTACGGTAATAGTAGGAGTAGTAAACTGACTGATTACGTTCATAGTGATGTCAGCCACCAACTGCTGCTCATCCTGAATACCTGTTGCACTGAATGCTTTACTAATTGCATTCTTGATCTTACTGATAGAGAAATCTTCTCTCTTACCATCACGTTTGATGATACAAATTTCCGCGTAGTTCATAACTTTAACTCCCGAAAGTTTAAATTTAAAATATTGATAACTAAAAGAAAAAGTTCCGGCAGGTCTTCTGACTTATCCCTCCCTCGCAACACCTTCCCACACCGACATCGATGCAGTGGCTTATTGTGCGGATTCTTAGAGAATTACAGCAGCGGGTACTGTCGCCGATTTACACAGCGTTCCCTCATTGACTAAACCTCTTTTAGCTCCGAAACCGGATACAAAGATAGAAGATAATCTAATAGCTTGGTTAGCTTTTAACATTAAATTTCGGGAAACATTTCTTTCTCGCTGATACAGAAAGTTTTCCAAAACGGAAAACTTTTTTCTGATTTTAACGTGGATAATATTCCAATTCCGTTTATTTCACCCAAAAGACATATATAGTTTTTAGCTACTTCACTCTTAGCGAAAAAAGAATGTGTTAAAAGTCTCCACAACTATCTTTTGCTTCATAAGTTACAGACTATTTTTCACTTTCGACCAAACCTTTCTTTCCGATAAAATGAAAGAAATTATAATTTTTCGATTTCTTCTTTCGAAAGCCCGGTAGATTTTATGATAATATCGTCAGCCACTCCTAATTCTTTCAAATTACGAGCTGTTTCTTCTTTACCTTTTTGCAAGCCTTTCTGCACCCCCTTCTGTTCAGCAAAGTCCAACGTATTAAAATAATCGTTATAAACTTTCCATTCTTCTTCATACCGGGCTCTTTCCTCCTGGGTCATATTTGCTTTGGAAGCCAACTTTTCAAGTCGCTCGAAGACGGCCTTGCGAGCCTTGAAAGGCATCCGGTCAAGTGTATCCATATGCTTTAGTATATAAATCCAGCGTTCAAAATCATTTTCACATTCATCCTCCTCTTTGTTGAAGTTCGGCAGTTCGATAAAAATCTGCCGGAACTTGTTGCTGAAGAGCTTCCCCGTATCCCTGTCAGAAAGAACGATATCCGTTCTGATTTTAGAGGGCATATCCTTGTCCATCACGAAATTCATGAAGAACACTCCGTACACGGCATCCAATTGAAAGTTCCAAACTCCCCTTTTCGCCTGCTGCGTAATGGCCCTAGAAAGATAGAAGAGGGCACGATCTTTAAAGTAAGGCTGTTCCCGGTTCTGCATTTCTACGATAATACGTTCACCGGTATCGGTTACGCAATAGATGTCGTAGATAAGACCTCGTTCTGTTTTTACTTCCGGCTGCTGTTCACTGTTAAGGAACTGAATGTCGGTAATCACATGCTCTCCTACGAGCAAATCGTTCAAGAAGTCGATTAACAACTCCTTTTCTACCTCTCTGCCGAATAAAAACTTAAAGCCAAAATCGGTAAAGGGATTGATAAATCTTCCCATTATATGCTGTGTCTCAATTACAAAACAAAGATAGAGTTTTTTTGTTGAATACGGTCAAGAATAGAAAAAAATAAATGGGTACAAAAAAAGAAGCTGCCTCATTCATCGGGAGACAGCTTCTTCATTTGAACCTTGAGCCTTACTTTACTTTCACTTTATGAGTTGCTCCACGTTTGTTACCGGTTCCGTGAGCTATGTGCGGGCGGCACGTTTCGTTTTTTTTCAGGATCATTTTTTTACACGTACACTAATCTTTTTCCGTCTTACTGCTTCTCCGATGACGGAACCGCAGAACAGCCTCAAGAATGTCTAACAACTTTTCCAGTAATAATTTCATTCGCTTTTCTATTAAGGTTGATAATCTATTTTATATCGGTCGAAGTGCAACCATCAGCTATACCCGATTCGCGGCTACTGATAAGTCTATCAATAAGCTTTAGTTTGCCTGACAAACTTATCAGTTAATCCCTACGGATTCAGCTGCCAGCTGCACTTCCGGTCAAGCGGCCGGGTCCGGCGCTTCTCCTCCTCCGCCACCGGGTTCGTCGCCGTCATCCGGGTCTTTGTCAACGACATCGTCGGCCACAAACGAACCCGCTACATCCTTGATGTGCACAAACTCCACTCCGGTGGTCAATGCGCGGGTAGCACTTCCGTTAGCGGCACGGGTGTATTCAGGGGTAAACTGACAACGCAATGAAGTGATCTGCGAACTGCTGACCTTACTCTCCAACTCCACTCCTTTTCCTCCTGCTTTGGCAATCATTGTAAATGTTCCCAAGCCTTCGAGGCGCACCGTACGGCTGTTGAGCAACTGTTCGCGCATCACCGACATCAGGTTACGAATCACGTTATGAACATCACCCGCCGTCAGCGAGGCTTTTTCTGCAATCAATTCCGCCATTTTCTGCGTATTGACCATTTTCCCGAATTTCACCAGACGGGGATAATAAAGTTTCTGTCCTTCCTTGTTGGCAAGTGTTGCCTGATAAGGTTTGTAAATTAATGGCATACTGTTTTCCTTTCTTTTTTGATTGATGAATAAATAACTACTGTTTGTAACCGATTACGAAGACAAAAGTACACGAAGAGAAAAAAGCAGGGAAACACGATGTTACAACCCGTCGCAAGAGAGAACAGACAAGCACAAATTGACACGATTCATGCCTGCAAAGGCTTCTGTACAACACAGAACCAACCAGCATAAAAAGGCGTACCTTTGCATGAGTTCATAAATAAACCTCTAAAAAACAGTCAATATGAAAACAGAAACAACCCCAAAAGCAGAAACAGAGAGCCGTACCCGCATACAAGCCTATAGCAAAAGCCAGTTGGCCGGACTTTACCTACCTCACATACAGTCCGCCTCGGCACGACGCACCCTCCGTAGTTGGATTGCCAAGAACACTGCACTGCAAGCCGCACTCGCCCAAACCGGATATAGTGAAAAAGCCATCCTGCTCACTCCGGCACAAGTAGGGTTATTCTTCAAGTTTTTAGGAGAGCCTTGAAACGGCTCTTTTATAAAGAAACATCATTCGGACAAAGACAAAACAAGGCAAAAACAAGCCAAAGATAAATAAGGCAAGACCAAACAAAGCGGACATTTCATCACAGATCACGCGAATCAAATTATAACTAGCTGATTGCCGTTATAAAGAACCCAAGATAATCTGTAGCGAAATGTCCGCCCATTATATAAGAAAAGGATTATATCATTCCGGAGTACCTTCTCCCGACGGCTTCATCAAATCGGCTGTAACCTCCGCTTTAAAACGGACACCGTCGTGAAGCCGCAGATTCAATTTGACAGTAACATTCTTATCATTGTTACGCTTCACATAAAACGTTCCTGTCACCCTTTTATATTGGGAATAATAATAAAACGGATCTTCATAGATAAAGACATACTGGTCGTTGTGATACAAAGTCGATGCATCCACCACTTGCCCCTCCCAGTACATGTGAAGAGAAAACATAAAATAAGTATTAGTTTTCCCACCCTCCATCTCTTCCGGAGAAAGGATACAGGTGAAATAGTCACCGTCCATAGAGGCCACACCGGAAACGATCTTGTTCGCTTCTCCCCGGAACGAATAAGTGCCAATGGAAGGCAATTCCTCCACATCCGGACCGGGATTTACCGGATCATTATCTTTATCGTCACTGCATCCGGCAAAACCCACCAGAAGCAGTCCCGATAAAACGAATAAATTTAAATATTTCAATAAGATTTTCTTCATGAATACACTTCATTAAATCGTCACTCTATTACCGTCACCGCACCTTTATAGTAGCCGGACAAACTGACATCGCCATACTTCTTAATACCTACCACTTCAAAAGTCATTTCAACCTCATTGCCCTGAAGAGACACCGAAGTCCGGCCTCCCAGAGCCAGGTTGCCCAATGTGGTATTAGCCTGACTGTACGTCACTCCTTCATACGTAATAGAGATTTTCGCATTTTCCTCATTACCGGAGAATCCGCGGAGCACTCCATCCATCATTGCTTTCGGAAGACGCACCACTGCATCCGCTGCCGACATTCCCGCCACAGTAGTGATACCTGCCTGCCGTGAAAGGTAAATAACACTGATATCTGCACCCGTCTTATCCACCACAACAGACTGAATAGTGACTGGAGCACCGTCTGCCCCTAAGCGATATTCATTCGGGATCGTCGTATCATACACCGTGAAAGTACCGCTATAGTTACCTGATATTTTAAGACTGTTGTCACCCAGATATTTGAGATTAAGCGTCAATGAATATTCATTATCCGCTGATTTCGATACACTGAACGTACCTGCCGCATCCTCCAGGTGACCTTTGGATATTTGTATTCTTTCCTCGTCATACGGGCTATAATAAGTAAACTCAAAAGCCAGATTGGTATCTGTAATATCCACCTCCTGCCCGTTAAGTCCTGCATTCGGAACAAAAAGGCGCACATAATACGAGTTTACATTTTCCAAGTCCGCAGCAGATGAAATTCCCGACGGAGTGAGATACAACGCTACTCCTGCATCTGTCTTTTCATAGAAAGTAGCTTTGATGTCACGCGTTTTTTCTCCGTTCAACGTTAATATATTCGTCGTACTCTGCTTAATTTCAGAATAAGCACCCTCATAAGAACCTTCGAACTTTTCACCCGAAAGCAAAGTAAAGCTAAAAGTTACTTTCACATGATCGTCCGTCTTTTCTACTTTGAACTTACCTGCCGAACATATTTCAGACCATCCATAAGGCTCCACCGCACCCAGATCGTCAGCTCCCAATTCTGTCATATTATAGAAAGCATAATCCGTACCGTCATAAGACGTGATATCCAATACCTGTCCCAACATATCCGGATTGATTCCGATCATCAGGAACTCCGTGTCCGACATATCTTCCACCGTTGTCACTCCCGCGTCCGGACTAAGATAAAGGTATTGAATCCCTCCGATGACAGTAGCCACCGCCGATTTCAACGGACGCACTTCACTTCCGAAAGAAAATTCACTGGGCAACTTTGCAGGAGCCTTGTAGCTACAACCAGCCTCCCCTGTAAACTTACCGCCACTTTTCAGCGTACAATCAAAAGTAGCTTTCACAGCCGATATCTCATTCTCACCCGGAGTCATCGTCAAAGTGATCTTGCCTTGCGTCAGCACCTCTTCCCATTCGTAAGGGTCCACGGCTACAATAGCCTCACCATCGGCATCCATGTAATAAAGCACATAATCGTCACCTTCAGAGCTGCCTACCGTAACCGGACTGCCCACCAGACTCTTATCCACTCCCAGCATCACATATTCCTTTCCGCTATTCATAAAGTCTTCAAGCGTTTCCAAACTCTGCAACGGACTCATACACACATACACAATGCCATCCTGTTCAAAACAAGACACCGATTTAGCTTGTATCGTCTTATCCTTATACGTATACGTATTCACTGTTTCCACAGGTTCCAGTTCCGGCTCCGGTTCGGGATCAGTGGCCGGATCATCGTCACTACATGCCACAAAACAACTCATTGCCAACATGAATAAGAAAAAGGAAATAAATCTAGTTTTCATATTTCTCGTTTTTTGGGGTTAATTATAAAATCGCGTTATTAGTAAAATGATGCCATCCACCCGTGTTTACTGCGGACGATAATCAAATACGGTAATAGGAGCATCCTGCGAATAAGTGGTACGTACATGATTCGGGTGTTCCTTATCACAGTCAATAAAATCTATCGTCAGCGTGTGTTTGTCACCGTCGCGTGCCACAGTCATGGTTCCGCCGTCTATGCGTGCATATTCTTTCATGGCTCCGTTCTGAAGTTTCTCATACCAGGTTCCTCCCGGATAAGTAAAGCCGTTAGGATAGCCCGAAGCTATGTTTCCCGGTTTCAGCAACTCGCGCGGGATACCATATGATTCCTTATCACGCGCCACCACCGTATAAGTACCTGCCGGAATACCCTGTGTTACATCCGTAGCCCATTCCACGAAAAATTCCACCTTCAATACTCTTCCATTACCGGCCGGCCAAGTGTCGACAAGACTTATACTCTCTTCCGCCAGATAAAGCTCGACTACCCGGCACGACTCATCTTGCAGATAATAAGAATCGCCCTTATCCTGCAGGCGGGCTTGCGTCCATCCATTCAGTGCAATATCGGTGGTCAGCGTAGAATTAGGAGTTTCATCCTTGCTTTCGTGACGGTCGATGGTGATTACTTTTCCCGTATAGGTGAAATAACGTTTCAAGGAAAGATCGCCCACCAATGTTCCGCTAATCGAATATTCACCACCGGACAGCCGTTTCACCGTCATTTTACCACCGGAAAGCAAATCGGCATCGACACTCGTAGAGTAAGATTTCACATCACCGTAGAAAGTTCCGGCAGGAATATCCACCTTTCCGGTCGGGAGATCGATTTGATTCATATATCCGAGGTTGAATGTCCATTCATCAAACGTGTATCCGTTCAATGCTGCATCAAAAGTGCCTTCAGGGAGCGGAAATTCCGTAGCTTCCGAAGCAAATGGCGGGACATTCAGGCTGAACGCCATGATCTTGCCCGGTCCTATCGGATTACCAGTAGCATCCACTTCCATATCCGTATAAAGCGTCAATACAAAATGATCCGTTCCCACTCCGTCTTTATCTCCCCAGTACACCAGGTTGGAGTTGACAAACTCCACCACTTCCGGCGCCGGGTTTACGTCTTCTCCGCCGGGTTTTCCTCCCTCCGGATTTTCGGCGTCATTGTCACTGCAAGCGGTCAACACCCCCACAGACGCAACAGCGAACAGGCAGACACCCAACAACTTCATTATTTTCTTATCCATATCAGACTGATTTATATATTTTACATCATTGAAAAGAACTCCCGTAGCGACCGGGAATCATAAAAAAGGCGGAGTAAGCCCGGGAAAAGGATTCCCATTCTTCGCGCGAGTATCCCCGCCTGTCATATAGTAAAGTTAAATTAAGAGAGAATTAGTAAATTCTCATTCCGTTTCACAACGGTAGTTCTTTTCTTTATTCATCAAGGTAATGTTCGTTTTATCTGAAAAGTGCAATATCCGGGAAAAGGATATAATCTTTCAGTGTTCCGGTCAGGAACTGCTGTCCGTCAAACAATGCTATCGCCAGGTAGCATCCGCTTTCCGGTGCTCCGGCCACGTCCTGAAAACTGATTCCGACAGAACCGTCCTGATAGAGCACAGGAGCGAAACCGAAATTTCCTTTCGAATAAATATTGGAAGAAGCCGCTACAGAAAAACCGTACAGGGTTTGCAAAACAACACCTGCCCCATCATCCGATGTTCCGTCCGATGCGCCTTCTGCCGCCTCATCCGCAACCTCTTCCACGACTGTAAAGTCTTTCTGTGCCGCACCGATAGGTACCACAAACGATCCATTCTTATAGGTAGCCTGCAATGAAACCGTAGCCTTTGCGGGGTCTTTCAGATATTGTGCCGCCGGAGTATTTGCCAACGACATCTTAATGGTATATCCCTCGCCATCGACATTCTTCGAAATTTCAGTAGCCGACAAGGGATAGGCGTCTTCGATATCCTTCGTGTCCCATTTCACATAAATCCGGCTGTTTCCCCACGCTCCGAGCAAGTCTGTCACTTCATACTGATATACGTAGTAAAGGAACTTCCGCCCTTCATTGGTGCTGACCAACAACTGGCAGGCACGGGGATTTCCGGTTTTATTCTCTTTCAACACAAGCAAGAAACCATCTTCTTTTGAAGCAGCCGGCACTTCCAGCCAGTCGATTCCCCGCTGCACACTCACTTTGAAATCAAACGAACTATTCACCCGTACAATCGTCTGTGAAGGAGCATTTCCGAGGCGTATCACCTGCTGGTCGGAGTCGGGAGCAAAAATATTTCCCTCCTGCGTCACTACAATTTTCTGTTCGCTATTGCCATCGCTCACGGTCACCTGCGTGGCACGTGACGTATATTCATAATTGGCTCTGACAAGCAAAGTTATCTTTTCGTTTGTCACTTCGATTACCCTGCACCAGTCCGCACCCGAAACGGCAGTTAGTTCTCCGGTAGCCTGCAAAGCCACTTCCACTGTTCCGCCTCCGGCTACCAGATCGACGTCCGCCTTCATGATGCGAAAGCCTTGTGCCGTTTCATCGTTTTCCTTGTCGCACGCTGTCGTCAGCAGACAGCACGCAGATAATAACAGTATAAAAAACTTATTCATCATATCATTCTTCTATTGTTTTTTTAACCAACCTGATTGCTGCAACTGCATCCGTGTATCCCATGAAAGAGGCCTCCTCATCCTGCGAGTTGTACACACCGAAGATAAATCCGGAGATTTCACCCATCCACACTCCATTGTCCACCAGATAAATGCCGTCGGTGGTAGGATAACTGATAAGACCGATTGCCGGACTACGCAAAACGTAATCATTCATCAAATCCCACATAGCCAGATATACGTAACCTCCCTGTACTTTCTTCAAGAATTGCGGCAGGATGGAAAGTCCGCCGCGCGGCTTGTCGTAAGTTACCAGAATGTCATATTCGAGTCCTTTAAGCCAGTAGCTCTTGCCGTCCTCGTTCTTCACCAGTTGAATCTCCTGCGAAGCCACTTCCAGTTGGTTCGTCGCACCGTTCAGGCGGTAGAAATCCATCAAATAAGTGCCCGGATAATAGTCGTAGCTCTGATATCCGTCAATGTAGATGCCTTTCATCTTCACTTCTGTAGCTCCTTCGTCGGTACAGACAAAGCTGATTTCCTCGTTCTTCCAGACAAAATTCTGCATGGTTTGTCCGTCTATCGTCACCGGTTCGTGAAAACGCATTCCGTCGGTGGTAAACATAAAAGGTACGGTTTTCTGATGCACCTTTCCAACTTCGTCATAATAGGTCACAATGAACGTATAGTTGCTGCGTAGCATTTGCCCGGTGTAGAGTCCGTCCATCCGCAGGTCGTATTCATAAAAGAAAGCATCGTCTTCCACTTTCTTTATCCGGGTGAGATATTGCTTCCACGTCTGGTCGGCAGAAAAAGCCTTCATCACGATGCGGTTGCCATATTTCTTGCCTTTCAGTTCGATACGGTCGGCGGTGGCATCGGAGATCACGAATTCGTAGTCGCCTCCGAGCGTTCCGTTCGGGTCGTCGGCCATACTTCCCTGCGGTTGCCCGAAATAATGCACCAGGTAATTGTAGGTATCGAAAGACAACATCGTCGCCTGCTCGGACTTGACGCTATAAAGCGAACTGACCGTCTCATCCGCTCCCGCTATCTGCGAAGCCATCGTCACCCGCTGGCCGTCGAACTTGCAAAGCAGGGTAATACCTCCCAGCGAGTAGTCCTTACCGACGTAATATTCCATCACCCATCCGTTGGGTGCTGCTTCCAGCAGTTCGCTGCAACGCTTCACATCGGCCGTGGCACGGTTGGCAGACGAATCGTCAAAATAATCTTCTTCCTGAAAGAGGCACGACTGCAAACCCAGGCAGACAAGGGCCAACAGGAAATATATCGTTCTATTTTTCTTCATCATAATAATGTGTAATTAAATAATCATCCAATCGTCAATCAAAAAAACAAGAGGTGACCGGCACTTATTGAATAGTGCTCAAGTCAATTTCGGTAATCTCCTGCTGGCGGCGCAGCACGATTTTACGAAGTTCGTTGAGGTCGATCCCCCATGTGTCGCGCATATAGTTATAGACAATCGTGAATTTCTTGTTGATGATGGCAGCGCCCGATTCTCCGGCTGCCGTCATCATATTGTCCCAGTAGGCCTGCGTATGCGTGACGTACATGGCTATATTTTCCACAAAATCCTCGTTGGACTGGCTCATGGCATAAGCCGTCACGAAACCGTCGGGCCAGGCCACATCGTCCGTGCGGGGCATGGCACCTTGGGCGGTCATGTAGTAATACCAGTCGGCTCCCACGTATTTTCCCTCCGAGATGCGGTTGAAAGAAGGGTCGAAATTCCGTTTCTGATGCAGGATATGGGCAAACTCATGATGCATCGTTTCAAAATAATACTCGTTGAGCTTTTCGATATTGATCTTCTTTATGTTGAGGTCGTTCACGTTGTAGAGGGTGATTTTCTTCCCGCCTTCTGCCGTGCCGAGCACCATGTTACCGCTACTTTCGTAGGCGGGCGATCCGATGAGGTGGAATGTCTTGGGTACGTAGACCCGAAGAAAATCCATTCCTGCCAGTTCGACGTAAGCGTCCATCCAGACGTGTTTGATGATTTTCGACAGTGCCACCGCTTTGTCATAGTCGGCGGGCACGAGGTTGTATTTATGATCGCTCTCGATATCCTTCATGCGGTACATGAAGTCGATGTTATAAGGATAGGTGTAGTTGTCGAGCAGCCAGTAGTCGAAAGCATTTCTCTCCAGCGGTTCGGTAGAGAAGATGCTGTTCGCGGTGTCTATCTCGTCGTTATTGTTGCAAGCCCCCAGGCAGACTGTGGTGAGAGCAAGCAAAGAGTAAATGATCTGTTTCTTCATAATTTTCACTTTTTTCTCTGTTAGTTTCTTCTCGGATTAGGCTGCATTCCCGCCACGATCACGTTTCGCGGAATCTGGATGGCACGGCGCAGGTCGTTCGGCGGCATTTCGTCGGTGACACGTTGAGTAGCCATGTTACGACGGTAAATCATAATACCGTACCGTTTGATATCGGGCCAGCGCATCCCCTCGTGCAGGGTAGTGACACGGCGTATGTGCAGAATACAGTGAAGAATATTTTCCTGCATCCCTTCCTCGATAGTGAAATCGGGAGCTAGCTGTTTCTTGGGCGTCTGTTGCGTGAAAGGCGTGTAGAAATTCATTTTATCATAATACGCATTGATCTGGTCGGGTGTCAGGGCCGATTTGTTGCGGGTGTAGGCACGTTGCCAGCTCGTGATGTCGGCAGCCGACTGGGGGTACATTTTCTTCAACGCGTATGCTTCGGCACGGCAAAGCAGGGTTTCGTCCGTTGAGAACAATACCGGCATATAATAAAGGTAGCCGCCATCATAAAGTCCGCTCTTGCGCAGGATGCTGGCTACAAATCCGGTGGTAGAGAAAGGTTTCAGATACAAATAATCCGAGCTGCCCCACAGTCCTGCAGAAAGACAGGTTTCGCTGGTGGCGAGCGTTTGGTTGTGGAAGTAACGCGGGCCTACCAGGTAGTCGCTTCCGAGTGCGCCCCAGTTGGAGACGGTGCTGCTTATCAGCAGGTTGGCCTCATTGGAAGAAGCAATATACGCATCTGCCTGCACATTTCCGTTCACGGAAAGATTGCTCAATGCTTCCCAGTCGCGGAGCAGGTCGTCGGGGTTGCTGCCCAACACACGGGTGGCAAAGTCAATCACCCGGTCGCAGTTGGAGAAATCGGGTTTCATATAATAAAGGTAGAAACGGGCGGCAAAGGCATAGGCGGCCTTGCGGGTGAAATGGTATTTGGGGACGGAATATCCGTCGTCCGAAATCAGTTCCACTCCCTCCAGGAGGTCACGCTCCACTTTCCGGTACACTTCTTCCAGCGTGCCGCGCTCGTAACGGGGAGACACGGTGGTTTCCACGTCTTCCATATAGGGGATTCCCAACGATTCGGAGGCATGAGTGTCATAAGCATTGCAGAAGATAGTTGCCAGCATGAAATGGCAGTAGGCACGGCACACCAGTGCTTCACCGCGCTGCGGGTTGAGCGATGCCGGATTTCCTTTCTCCTCTATCGCCTTGAGTGCCATGTTGGCGGCTGAAATTGCACCGTAATAACCTCCCCAAAGGGAATTGGGTGTGTCCTGATATTCCTCTTTGGTATCTTCCCAGTTGTAACATTCCTTTTCGGAAAGCTGGTAGTAACCGTAGGTGGGGCCGCTATCATCGGAGTTGTCGCTGTAGAGTTCGAACAGTTCGTTGGGCGATACGTCGGGATAGGCCGATACAAGCAGTTTGGCTATTTTCTGGTCGGTGTTCAGTTCCGTGCGGTTGTCCGGTGTTTTGTCCAGAAAATCATTGCAGGAAACGGTAGTCAGACCGGAAGCTGCGGTGAGCAGCAGCACAGGGAGTATATGGTTTATTTTCGTCTTCATCTATCGTATATTTTTTCGGGTTCTCTATTGGGGGTTACAATCACAGTCCCAGACGCAGGGTGAGGGTAAACTGACGCGGAACGGGGGATGCCACCCCTCCGGTGTTCACAAATTCGGGGTCCTGCCCGTTCAACTTCTTGTCGGCGTAGATCAGGAAGAGGTTGGTAGCCTGCAACTTGAGCGACAGGTTGGATATTTTGGCAGGAGCGATCCAGCTTCTCGGGAACTCATACATCAGTGATATTTCTTTCATGCGGATAAAATCGCCTTTGGCGATGCGCTCCGTAGAATAGTTGTAGGCGTTGTAGGCAAGATAAAGCGATGTATTCGTCCTATATTGCGGGTCGCTAAGTATCACCGGGATATTCGTTCTCGCTTCGTCGCCGGAAACAGTCCAGCGGTTTTTGAATTCACGCGGCATGGCGGTAAGGTCGGAATATTTGTAGTTGAACACCGGGTTGAGGCGGACTACGTTGCCGAAAGAGTAAGTCATAAAGACATTTAGTTTGAAGCCTTTATAGGTGAATACATTACCGAAACTTCCCGTGACGGTGGGATCGGTAGGACCTTCGTATTTCAGGTAATCCAGTTTTTCGCGTTCCTGGAAGTTGATGCTGGTGCTAGTCACTTTTCCGTCGATGAGGTATTGCGGAATACCGTCTTCATCAAGTCCCGCAAAAGGGATGGAGAAGAGTCCGCGCACGGGGTATCCTTCGCGGGCAAAGCCGTTGCCGGAAACGAGTTCCATCATACTTGTGAGTCCTTTCAGCTGGGTGACTTCGTTCTTGGCATAGGAGAAGATAAAGTCTGTGTTCCATGAAAAATCATTCGTGCGGATGTTGCGGGTGGAGAGCGTAAATTCCACACCGTGAGATTTCATGGTGGCTACGTTGGCATATTTGTTGATGACGCCGCCTACTCCCTGTGTGGGGACTACACCGATCAGGTCGTAGTTGTTACGCTGGTACCAGTCGGCGGAGAAGTTGATGCGATTTTCGAGCAGGCCGAGGTCGATGCCGATGTTCAGCTCATGCTTTTTCTCGTAAGTGAGTTCGCTGTTCTCGATGTCATCGATATAAAGTCCCGTTTCCTGAATGTCGGTAAAGGGGCGGTAGGGCGAGAAGCTGCGGATGATGGCTTGCGAGTTGGTCACTTCCGCCGGGCCGCGGTCGGCGGTGAGGGAGTATGAGGCTTTCAGTGTCAGGTTGGAAAGGGTGGGTTGCAGCGCTTTGAAGAAAGATTCTTCATGCACGTTCCAGGCACCGGACAGGTTCCATGTGGGTAGCCAGCGGGATGAACGGCTGCGTCCCATGCGGTTGGTTCCTTCATAGCGGAAAGTGCCGTTGAGGGTGTAGCGTCCGTCGTAAGAATACGTGGCGTTGAAGAAGCTGGCTATACTCCGGGTTTCGGAGTGTCCCAGGCTGTAATAGCGCGAACCGGATTCGATACCGTTCTTGAAGAACTGGTAGATGTAGGACGGAATTTCCCCCATCGAATATTGCATTCCCCAGCCTTGGAAAGAGGAATATGTTTTTTGAAGGCTGTTCACTTCCATTCCGGCAAAGAAGTTGGTGATGTGCTTTTCGGCGAAAAGATGATTCCATGAGAGTGTTCCACGGAAATCGAGTCCCAGCATACGGCGGTCCTGACGCTGGTAGATACCGCCTTCGGGCAGTAGGGTGATAGGCAGGGCGTATGGGTTGTCGGGGTCGGTATAGAGCAATTTGTTTTGCTCGCGGATGGTGGCGTCGTCCATACCGGTGCGGTAGGCGATTGCCTGATTGGCGTCGTCGAGCACGTTGTGTTCCTGCGATGAAGTCTGGTATCTAACGGCTCCGAGGGCACTCAATTCGAGTCCCTGAATCACTTTCCACTTCATCTCGCCTTGAAATTTCACATCGACCATATTGATTTCGATGTAGTTATTGTCGAGTTCGTGGAGAATATTGAATGGGGCGTAGTTGCTGATATAGTCCACAGAGGGGTCGAGTGTGCGGCTTGTGTTGAGCGCGTATGAATAAGGGTTGATGTCGAATCCGCGGGACATCTTTCCTGATGCGATGTCGAGGGTGGAGTTCATCGTTCCCGGCGCGTTCTGCTGGCGGTAGGAGGCGTTGGATATGAGGTTGAGCGACAGATTTTTATATATATTATAGGTTGTGTTCACATTGGCCGTATAGCGTTTCACCTTGCTCTGCTTGTACCAACCAGGATCGAGCATGGCACTCAAGGAGGCGTAGAAAGAGGATTTTTCCGTTCCGGCGGTGATGCTGACGGAATGGTTCTGCGAAACGGCATTGGTGAAAAGCACGTCGAACCAGTCAGTGTTGCGCATTTCCGCTTCGCGGAGGTAAGCGTTACGGGCTTCGGTGGTGTTGAGCAGTCCGCGTTGGCCGTTACTGTTGTTGTATTCGTCGATGAGGCGGTACATACGACCGTACACTCCGGTGTCTCTGGTGTGGAAAAGGTCGGCACTGTTCAACCAGCCTTTCTGTTCCATTTCTTTGTAGATTCCCATCTGTTCCTGCGAATTCATGATATTGAATTCTTTGTAGCTGGGGATAGCACGGGTGGTGAACTCGCCCGTATAACTGATCTTGCTGACTCCGGCACGTCCTTTCTTAGTGGTGACTACGATAACGCCTGCCATCGCACGTGCACCGTAAATGGAGGTTGCCGAACCGTCTTTCAAAATTTGGAAACTCTCGATATCGTCGGAATTCAGTCCGGCTATGGCGGAACTAATCAGTGTCTCGGCATCACCGGAGGAAAGGTCATCGGGACCTACGTCGATGGCGTCTTCCAGAATCACGCCGTCAACAACCCACAACGGTTTGGAACTTCCGTAAATGGAAGTAGCTCCACGCACACGAATCTTGGGGGCAGTTCCAAAAGTGCCCGAAACATTCTGAACGGAAACTCCTGCCGCACGACCTTCCAGTCCGCGACTAATGTCGGGCAAACCGTCCAGCTTCACATTATCGGCATTTAATTGTTTGGTGGCTCCGGTAAAAAGACGTTTATCCATTTTCTGCATACCGGTCACTACCACTTCCTGTAATACTTCGGAATCGGATTTCATCATTACCTTGATGGTCCCGGACTTGATGGGAACATCCTGCGACTTCATGCCGACATAGGTGATTTGCAAAGTTCTTGATGAACTCATGCATTTTCTGCCCCTCCTTCCATAAGTGCTTGAGCACAAAATATTTAATAAATATAAAAAAGAAAATACCGAAAGGGGAATAAGAAAAGCAAAAAAGGAAGTGAAACGCAAAATAAATCGTCCTTTTTTGCTTTTTATCTACTTACTGAAAAGGTAGAAAATATCTTTCATGTAGCAAACCTCAAGTCCGGCAGCAACTCTCGTCTCCCCAATTAGGGTATTAATATAAGAGACTACGGATAGAATTTCTTTCTTTGTCCAATAAACTATCTTTTTTCTACCTGCAATTATTTATTTGCAGATTATTATGTGTTATTAAACATCTTATCTACGAATTTATCCACATTTATTTATCAAAAAGATACTTATTTTCGTTTATTAATCACCAAAAAGAAACAAGAAACCGCCTTTCATGTACTTATCTTGTATTTAAGTCCTTTTGCTACAAGTATTTTGTATCGACAGCACAAATTCATATTTTTTTTCATATTTTTCTTTGTTTTTCTAAAAAAGTGGTTACTTTTGCGAATCGTAAGATTCTACTATATAAAAACTATATGAAAAGAAAACTAACGCTGTTATTAACCTGCCTGCTAGCAGGCATTAGCCTGGCAATCGCTCAAACCTCCAGAAAGGTAATGGGCGTTGTCTTCTCCGAGGAAGACAACCAGCCCGTCATAGGAGCATCCGTTTTAGTTAAAGGTACATCAATAGGAACCACCACCGACCTCGATGGAAAGTTCGTTATCAATAATGTACCAAGTTCATCAAGAACTTGGTAACTCCCCTCCCGCTTTCTTCTATTTTCCATCTTTTTTCTTCACCTTTCCTTCCTTTTCACCAGTCTCCAGGAACAGTGTTTTATCGTCATGAAACTGAATATCTATACGAATATGATGACTATCATCAACTGTATAGCCTACATCCGCAGAATCTCCTAGAAAAAGCTTCAGAATCCAGCACAACACCTCCGGAATATTGACAATAATCGTTGCCTTTCCAATCACACAAGAGAAAAAATTAAAGATAGTTGTCCAATTTGGTATAGGACTCCGACCGTCGAAATTACACCTGTACACACGCCCCACGGACGAACGCGAACAATCCGAATTCTTTTCAACATATTTTTCTGGAATATTATTCAGTTGCCCCAACTTAAAAACACAATCAATTACTTTCTTCTTAACATCATCGTCGCTGTGACGTACACCGGTCATTTCTTTCTGACCATTTTCACTGTTAAAAACCACTTCTCTTTCTACCTTAGTCATTTTTTACATTTTATTTAATATTTACATATAAAATTCACGACAAAAGTACAATGCTTATTTTAACATATATGTTCAAGCATGACACATTCTATATTTTTCATCCATATTTTCACAAAGAAAGAGGGTTTGGGGTACCCATTTTCTACCTTACCGGTATTATCAAGAAAATAGATGAAATAAAATCTGCCAAAGAGGAAAGAAATCACTCGTTCCAAAAGCTGTGATTTGCGCTAAGAAAAGATACCGGAACTATTACTAAAAATAATAAATTAAGAGAATAGAAAAGCGATGTCAAATCGCGACTGTACATTTATAGCGGGTAATATCAACTTCCGGCAACTTGCTCCCTGAAGCAATTACCTTAGCAATAAACTCGTTACATTCCTCTGCCGAAAGCTTCTTCCGGCAAAAAGCATAATATAGAAAATCAAGAGTAGTCAGAAAAGTTATACCGTTCTGCAAACAATAGTCCTTTATATCCTTCAAATTACTGCTACCCAGCACATCACGGTGCTCTCTGCAATAAATCATGCAGGCACTCTCACCGTGTCCAAACGTTTTAAGTAATTGGAAATAATCTTTCAACGATGCTCCCGTAGGGGAGAAACCAAAATAACATATTCGTATTCGGGAAAGATGTCCGGCAACAAAGAAAATGCTTCCGCTTTCACAAAATGGATGATAACGTCAGCATCCAGTATTATTTTCGTCTTCTTCTGTTGCATGTGTGTTTATTTTGCGGAGTAACTCCCAATAGTGCCCCTCTGATATTTTTTCCTGTTCAAAAAGTGAGCGGGCTTTTTCGCCGAAGTCTCCGATTACCAGTCCTTCGTTTGCCGGATCATATAATGCAGTGTCATAACCGAAACACAAAGCCGAGTGTTTCACCGGTTCATCTGCCAGCGCAAGACGTGCAGCATTGGTCAGTAAACCAACATTCAGCAATCTGTAAAGCAGTGCAGAGCGGGAAACAGAAAAGTAATGTTCCAATTTCAACACTGTTGCCAATGAGATCTTTTTTGTTTTCAGTTCATTTTCCGGGATAAGTTGACAAAGTCCTGTCTCCGGCATCAGCAAAGAAGAGGCAAACATATCGGCGCTCTGTTCTACGGGGTCTTTACTTCCACTACAAGGGTTGCATTTGTGCGGAGTTGGTTTACTTTCAATATACAAGTGATAGAGTTCGTGGGCAATCGTGAAATGTTGCCTGCCTCTTGAATGGGAAGAATTCACGAGCATGAACCGATGTCCGGAACCGTCTTTGAGGCACATTCCCGAAAAGTTATCGGAAAGAGGGCGGAAAATGGTCAAGACATTCAATTTCAGCAACAGACTTTTCAGATTAATGGCTTCCGAAGCACTCAATCCGTTATCCGCGCGAAATTCCGCCACTTGTCTTTCTATGATGAATTTATTTGGAGCCATTTCCAATCCGTTCCATTTTAAGGTAAGACTTCACGAGATCTTTAAAATGGGCTATTTCTTTCAAATCCCCTTCTTCAACATCGGAGATACGAAAAGCAGTAGCCAGAATCTCATTGTCGGCTTCTACATTATCTTCAAACAGAAGAAACGCTTCACAGCCAAACAAATCAGCAATCTTCTCTAACAAATGAAAAGGCACTTCACGAACACCGCTTTCATAGTTACTATAAGCCGACCGCTCCACACCGATAGATTTCGCTACCTGCTCCTGCGTAAAACCGGATAATTCTCTGGTTTTCTTCAAGTTCTCTCCGACAATCTGATTCATGGTTTTCATTAGTCACCTCCTTTATTCTGTGGCAAAAGTAATTCTAAAATAAATAATAAACAAGTTTTGCCACAGATAAGTTTAATCTTCCGCCATTTACTTTTTCTCACATAGCACTCAATCATGACTCAATCGTTTCAACGTTTCATTATGGTTCAAGCTTGGACAGCCTTTGCATTACCTGCTCTCTACCTTTGTCCCCATAATCAAATCATTAAAACGAATCAAAATGACTGAAACTGAAAAAAATCATTCCTTCCAACGGGTACAGCTAATGAAGCAAGCTGCCGTCATCCGGCAAAACAACGGTATGAACCGGCACGATGCACTCGTCACGGCTCACCGGATAGGGGCTCTCATCCGGCAGATGCATCACGGAAATGTCTGTTTCCGCTACACCAAACAGGATGGAACCATCCGACACGCCACCGGCACCCTCACCGGATATGAACATAGTTTCCACCGTCCGTATCTACCCAAACCGGAAAATACGTTCGTTGTCTACTATGATATCGAAGCCAAAGGCTGGCGCACCTTTCACGCTGAAAATTTTCTGGATATCGAAACGGACGGGCAAGACAGCAACAAGTAAAAATGAATCTGCAAAAGAACGGAATGAACGGGCAGGAACGAAAAGAATGGGAGGCGCTTTGCAGACAGTATAACGTAGATTCGCTATACGAGGCCATTCAAGGCTGCCGGGAAGAACTGGAGTTTCTGATTCATTGTGCCGAACGGCTCGAACCTCATACAGAGGAGGAGGAAGAAACGCCGTTTAACACATACAGACCACAGCGTTTCTCCGCACCAGAAAGCGCCGTTTAACAGATGGAGGAAACGCCGTTTCTCCCCGCATGATTCAGAAAAACGATTATTTTTTAACAGAGTATAATTTTATTAACATTATCAATATCAAGTATGGAAAATTGGAGATTTATTGAAGAAAACCCCGACTATATGATTTCAGATCACGGACGGGTATTGAGTTTCAAGGGCAGATCAAAGTTGATCCTTTGTGCCAAAATCATGGGGACCGGTTACGAAACTGTCATACTGCCGAATAAAGGTGTTTGTATCGAATACAAAATTCATCGTTTGGTTGCCAAAGCATTCATCCCCAACCCGGAGCAGCTGCCACAGATTAACCACCTCGATGGCAATACGATGAACAACCACGTGTCAAACCTCGAATGGTGCGATGCATACACCAATATGATGCACGCCATCCGGACGGGATTACGACGTACGGGAGTGGGATCTCATCAAACACCTTTCGCCGTTACGGATGCAACGGGGAAAGTATTGCGTGCCTACCCGTCTATGAAAGAAATGGTCAGAGAGGAACGTCTGAAGCCTGCGCACCGAAACTGGCTTATCCTCCAACTAAAGCATCCGGACCGCGTGAAACAACACGCCTTGCGTGTGCAACATCATCGGGGAGATGCTTTTATTATGGTTCAGACAAGGCCTAACCAGACCACAGTGCTTAATCGGACGACAATACCTAATCGGCCCACCATGCCTAATCAAACGACAACGCCGCCGATGGATGCTCCCTTCTCTCCGGTGCTCCATTCAGTAACAAAGCAATATTACCGCCAACTGTCCAAAGAGGAGGCTATTGCGTTCGGGGTTATCTCACGTGCCGTCTGCAAACAGGAAAGGAGGATTCTGCCATGAAAGACACGATCATCATCCACTGTTCCGCCACTCGTGCGGGACAGGATTTTACCGCTACCGACATCGACCGCTGGCATCGTCAACGTGGTTTTCGTTCTATCGGTTATCATTTCGTCATCCGTCTCGACGGTACGATAGAACCGGGAAGAGATGTTGCTCTCGACGGAGCGCATTGCACGGGTTGGAACCATCGGTCTATCGGCATCTGCTACATTGGCGGATTGGACAGGAACGGCCGGCCTGCTGACACACGGACGGAAGCGCAACGTGAAGCACTCGTCCGGCTGGTAGAAGATTTGCGCCTTGTCTTCCCTTCTCTGAAGCAGGTGATAGGGCATCGGGACACCAGTCCTGACCTCAATGGAGACGGCATTATCTCACCTGACGAGTATATAAAATCCTGCCCCTGCTTCGATGTAAAAGCAGAATTTATTCAGTAATAATCAACCATTTACAACCAGCATTTTATCATCATGGCCCGCATTTCCAAACCCGGATTAGATTATTTCCCCCTCGATGTCAATTTTCTGCAGGACAGAAAAGTACGCCGCATCTCCTGTCGCCACCACGCGGCAGGGATTGCCGCACTCACTTCGCTGCTCTGCCTCATCTATAAAGAAAAAGGTTATTATATTTTGTGGAACAAAGACACTCTTTTCGACATCGCCCAGGAAGCGTGTTGCGGGGAGGAGGAAATGCAGGCCATCATTGATGATTGCCTGTCAGTGGGGCTGTTCGATGATCTTATATATAAGGAGTATGGCGTACTGACTTCACAAGCGATTCAGGAACAATATCATAAAATCATCACCGACAGTCGGAGAAAATATAAATTACCTCTGGAACATTTCTGGATTATCAAGGAGGAGAGTAGTGAAATAGAACCGGAAAATACGGATGACTCCAGTGCCAACTCCGGCAAAGATGTTACAAAACCCCATGAATTTGCTACAACAATGCCACAAACAAAAGAAGAAACGGATACAGATATCAAAGGTAAACAGGAAAGGAATATGGAAAATGAAATCAAATCTGAAATAAAAAAAGACATAGAGACAGAGAGGGAAAGAAAAGACGGAAAGGAGAATGAGAGGAGCATGCCGCCCGTTCCGTCAAACAGCGTTTTTCAGGCTTCGCCTGTCGTTGTAGAGGGTTTGTCTTTGGATAAATCGATTGGAAAAGAAACGGTTTCGGAAGGGATGCAAGCGGGAGGAGGCTCGGAAGCTATACTTCTACTTAATATGCAAACTATCGGCATCCGGAACGAACAGACCGTAAAAGCGATTGTCGCCCTTGCCCGACGTAAAGAATTGGGAGGCCCCGGCGGTATTTTATGGAAAATTCTTAGTTCCCAATACCGCCCTACCCTACTCAAAAAGAATGAACCGGGTGATTACATTCTTTGGGCACTCAATCATCCGACGGAATTTGAAAACACCTACAACGGGACACTGAAAAAGCTAATCAGGGGAAGATAAAGCGGAAAAGTCTGCCTATAAACAAGGAACCTTTTTATTTTTACTGCAAAAGGGATGGAAAACCAAGAATTATCGTACCTTTGTAGTACGAAGAAAAAGCCTCTTTTTTATGTATAAAGAGAAACGTCTCTTTGCAAAACATAAAAAGAAGCGACCCAAAACAATGAGTAAATTTATCAATCCGTTCACCGACTACGGATTCAAACTAATATTCGGCAGAGAAGTGTCTAAGGATTTACTAATCGAATTTCTGAACGACCTGCTCGAAGGTGAACGAGTGATAACGGACTTACAGTTTTTGAATAATGAGCAATTGCCGCTCTATCCGGAAGGACGAGGTATTATCTATGATGTATATTGCACCACGGACACAGGCGAAAAAATCATCGTTGAAATGCAGAACTGTATGCAAAGCAACTTCAAAGAACGCTCGATTTATTATTTATCGCGTGCCATCGTCAATCAAGGAAGGGTAGGCAATGAATGGAAGTTTGAAATAAAAGCCGTATACGGAGTTTTCTTGATGAATTTCATTATCGACAAGAACATAAAACTCCGCACGGATGTTATTCTAAGTGACAGGGAAACAGGAGAACTCTTCTCGGATAAGTTCCGGGAAATCTTTATCGCTCTCCCTCTCTTCAACAAAAACGAAGAGGAATGCGAAACGAATTTTGAACGTTGGATTTATATATTAAATAATATGGAAACTTTAAAACGCATGCCGTTCAAGGCACGAAAAGCTGTCTTCGAGAAATTGGAAGATATCGCTGATGTGGCTTCTATGTCTCCGGAAGACAGGGAGCGATACGACAATAGCGTCAAAGTGTACCGAGATTATTTGGTGACAATGGATGCAGCTGAACAAAAAGGTGCACAAGAAACCCAGCTGAAAATAGCCCGGAACATGAAAGCCAAAGGGATAGACAATGAGTCTATCGCCGAATGTACCGATTTACCTTTAAGCATAATCGAAGGGTTATAAAGTAATCGGATTCATAAAGGCACTATCTTGTAACCAACCGTTTACGAACGAAGAAAATAAAAAGAGGTGAGCTCCCTTTGCAGGGTAGTCCACCTCTTTCTCTTCATACACAAACATTCAAATTATCAGGTTTCAGGTGTTCGTCAATATAACGGATACCGTCCATCTTAAAAAGCCCCCGCAGAAGCGTATAGTTCAACATACGCTGCACCAGGTACGGGGTGCCTTGCAAGCTGCTCTGGTAGATGACCTCCTGCAAATCCGGTGCAAAACGGTCGGGATCGACTCCGGGAAGCAAATAACCGCAAATCTTACAATGCGTCAAGACATCAATCAACTGCTGCAACCAGAAAGCTTCCTCCCGCTCGAAAGCAGCACGGTATTCCCTGTCGGTAGCAATATCCATCAGCAACTTCTTCCCCAGCAAATGAAGCAGGGTGAGATAGCCATCCACTGTGATAAAAAGTGCCTCCATGCACGAGCTGTCCATCCGTATCTGTTTTTGCTGGATCCGGCTTCTGATTCCGTTGGCAAAATCAGAAAGACAGACACGGAACAGACTCGTTTTGCTGGGAAAGAGCTTGTAGAGTGTCCGCTTCGACATCTTCATTCCCCTGGCTATATCATCCATCGTCAACCCGTCGGCACCATGCTGGTACATTTCCCGCTTGGTGTAGTCGAGTATCCGGCAACGCAGTGTTTCTGGATTCATACATACCTCCCTACATACGGCCGCCACCCAATGCCTGATACAAAGTGATTACGCCTTGGATTTCGGTAAAGCGGTTCGCTACTTGTGACAGTTGCGCGTTGAGCAACGTCTGTTGGGCGGTCAATACTTCCAGATAAGTGGTGTTGCCATGTTTCATCAACAGGCTTGTGCTTTTGGCTGCTGTTTGCAGGGAAGCCACCTGCTTGTTGTAGTAGTCGGCTTTCTCGCGGGCAGTCTGGTACTGCACCAGTGCCTCGTTCACTTCCACGCCTGCGTTCAGCAAGGTCTGTTCGAAACTAAGGCGGGCTTCCTCCTGTTGGGCTTTCGCTATTTTCAGTTGGGCGATGTTCGCTCCTTTATTAAACAAAGGCTGCGTCAGGGAAGCCACGGCGGAGGCCAGGAACTTACCCGGGTTGACAATCATGCTCCCTGCACTGTTGGTCCACCCTGCGCTGCCGCTCAACGTGATGGAAGGATAGAAAGCGGCACGTGCGGCATTCGTTGTATAGAAAGCCTGTGCCAACGAAAATTCTGCGCTACGCACGTCAGGACGGTTGGCAAGCATCTGTAAGGGAACACCCACGGAGAAGTTTTCCGGCAACTGTTGATTTCCCAATTTGCCACGCTGTATTTTGTGAGGAGTTTCTGCCAGTAAAAGTGCCAGTGAATTTTCCGCCTGATTGATTTGCTCTTTCAGGTCGAGTACGGTGGTACATATATTGAAGTAGGTAGCCTCCGTCTGCGCCAGTCCGGCCTCATTCACCATCCCGGCCTTTTTCATGGCACGGGTGGCATTCACACTTTCTTTCCAGGCAGCTTCGGTAGCCACAGCTATCTCATACTGCGAATCGAGCATCAGCAAGGTGTAATACGTATTGGCAACGGATGCTACCAACTGCGTCTTGACAGCCTGTTCATATTCCTTGCTCTGTTCGTAGGCAGCTTTCGCACGACGCTTTGCTGTTGTCACCTTTCCAAAAATATCCAGTTCCCACGAAGCAGTCACGGGCAGCGAATAAGTTTGTGTAGCCTTTCCACGGTCGAAGCTGCTGGCAGCTCCTTCCGGTGCCAGAAACAAAGAAGGCAGATAAGACAGTTTGGACGTCAACAGCGTGGCTTCCGCTTCTTTCACACGCAAATGGGCAGTCTGCATATCGGTGTTGCGCAAGAGTGCCGAATCCACCAAATTCTGCAGATAAGGGTCGGTAAAGACCTCCCGCCACGAGAGGTTACCGAAGTTTGCCGTATCGGTGGCAGCAACAGACTCGCTGCCGTAAAGTCCTTCGGGAACTTCCGATACCGGTTTGTATTTATTGTAGATACCGCAACTACTCAATATAAGCGTTGCTGCGGACAGAATGATTATTTTTCTCATTAGTTCTTATTTTAATTCAGGTCTAAAACCTTTAATCATCAATTATTCTTTTCCAGCTTTAGATTTTTCTTCCTCGCTCACTTTGATTTCTTCTTCAATCTGCCAGTCATGCGTCGGGACGCTCTGCACGGGACGCAAACGTTCCTGCAACCACTGGAAAGCAATAAACAAAGTAGGCACGATGAAGAGCAACGCCAACGTACCGATGGTCATACCACCTACTACACCCGTACCCAATGAACGGTTACCGTTGGCTCCCACTCCACTTGACATCATCAACGGGAACAGACCGAAAATCATCGTCAATGCCGTCATCAGAATCGGACGCAGACGGGCTTTAGCCGCACTGACCGCAGAAGCAATCAGCCCCATACCTGCTTTACGACGTTCGGCAGCATATTCCGTCAGCAAAATAGCCGTCTTCGCCAGCAGACCGATCAACATAATCAAACCTGTTTGCAGATAAATATTATTCTCCAGTCCGAACATCCAGGCGAAAAGGAAGCTACCCATCAATCCGCAAGGCACACTCAAAAGCACAGCGAACGGAATAATGAAGCTCTCATAAAGCGCACTCAAAATAAGGTAAATCATCAGGAAGCAGATACCGAAAATAATGATCGTCGTACCGCTCTGCTGGTTTTCCTCACGGGTGATACCTCCGTAATCATAGCCATAGCCTTTCGGAAGAGACTGTTCGGCAGTTTCCTGCACAGCCTTGATGGCGTCTCCCGTACTATATCCGTCGGCCGGCATCGCATTTACCGCAATGGAGTTATACATATTGAAACGGCTCAACGATTCCGCACCGTAGCTACGGGTCAGCGTAACGAACTGGCTCAATGGCGCCATCTCTCCATTCGACATACGCACAAAAGCATTATCGAGGGAAGTTTCGTCCAAACGGAACACCGGATCGGCCTGAATCATGACACGGTACACTTTAGAGAAACGGTTGAAATTGGACACATACTGCCCACCGTAATAACCGGACAGCGTACTCAACACAGCGTCGGGCGTGATACCTGCACGCTTACATTTAGCCGCATCCACCTCTACCGTCCACTGCGGATAGCGAACGTCGAACGTCGAATAAGCCATCGATATTTCAGGCCGCTGGTTCAAAGCTCCCAAGTATTGCTGGGTGGTGGTGAAGAACTCGTTCATATCACCGCCCATCTTATCCTGCATGTGGAGTTCGAGCGCATTACCCATACCGTAACCCGGAATCATACCCGGAGAGATGGCGAACACACTGGCATCCTTGATATCAGCCGTACGCGCATATACCTGACCGATCACCGACTGCACATTGTCCTCATCACCCGGACGTTCGTCCCACGGTTTCAGTTTGAGAATCAACATACCGAACGAACTACCCTGTCCTGCCAACAATCCGTAACCGGCCACTTTCTGCACGTGTTTCAGTTGAGGTATTTCTATCAGGCGTTTTTCGATACGTTCCATCACCTTATCCGTCGTTGTCAGCGAACTGCCTGCCGCTGTACTCACATTGACGAAAATAACACCCTGATCCTCGTCGGGTACCAGACTGGTCTTCGTGTTATTCATCAGTAACACAAGCAATACCACGGAACAAGCCAGCAACGACCATGTCAACCATCTGCGCTTGATAAAGAACAATACAATCGTCTTATATTTATCCACCATCATATCGAAAGCCGAATTGAAAGCCTTACGGAAGCGTGCCGCAAAGTTGTTCTTCTGCGTTCCGTCTTCATTAATATAAGGTTTCAGCAGCAATGCACACAAAGCCGGACTCAAAGTCAACGCGTTAATAGCGGAGATACCTACCGCAACCGCCATCGTCAAACCGAACTGGGTATAGAACGTACCGGAAGTGCCGCCCATGAAGGACACCGGAATGAACACCGCCATAAACACCAGCGAAGAGGTGATAACGGCATTACTGATACCTTTCATAGCGTCGATACTTGCCATATATGACGACCTGTAGCCCACATCGAACCGCGCCTGCACCGCCTCGACGACAATAATGGCATCATCCACCACCGTACCGATAACGAGCACTAGCGCAAACAGGGTCAGCAGGTTGATACTGAATCCGGCTATCGCCATGAAAGCAAACGTACCCACCAGGGAAACCACAATTCCGACCAGCGGAATCAATGTAGAACGGAAGTCCTGCAAGAAGACGTACACCACAAGGATAACCAGAATGATAGCCTCGATCAACGTTTTCACCACCTCATGAATGGAAGCGAACAGGAAGTCGTTGGAGCTCATCATCTGCGTCAGTTCCACGCCTTTCGGAAGGTCTTTACTTGCCTCTTCGAGGAGTTTGTCGATATTCTGGTTTACTTCGGTCGCATTGGAACCTGCCGTCTGGAACACCATACAGGATACACCCGGATGACCGTCCATACCACCGTGGTAAGCGTAGCTGTCCTGTCCCAGTTGGATATCGGCAACGTCTTTCAGTTTCAAGACTTCGCCATTGTCGGTGGAACGGATGACGATATCCCCGAATTCTTCGGGAGTAATGAGACGTCCGGTGTACTTCATCGTATACTGATAAGTCTCATCGGAATTTTCACCGAACGAACCGGTAGCCGATTCGATATTCTGCTCGGCAAGCACACCGGTGATATCGGACGGAATCAGTTTGTACTGTGCCATCACGTCCGGTTTCATCCATACACGCATACTATATTCACCGCCCATAATCATCAGGTCGCCCACACCGGAGATACGAAGAATCTGCGGTTTCAGGTTGATGCTGATATAGTTGGACAGGAAGTTCTCGTCGTAACTGTCGTCCGGACTATACAATGAGAACATCTGCAGAATACTCGTCTGACGCTTGGAAGTGGTCACACCGACCTGGGTTACCTCCGCCGGAAGCTGTCCCGTAGCACGTGATACACGGTTCTGCACGTTGACAGCCGCCATATCGGGGTCTGTGCCCTGCTTAAAATAGACGGTGATGCTCACCGAACCGGAATTGGTGGCGGAGGAAGTCATGTAGGTCATGTCTTCCACTCCGTTGATCGCCTCTTCCAAAGGCGCAATAACACTCTTCTGCAATGTTTCCGCACTGGCGCCATAATAGGTGGTACTCACCATAATGGTAGGCGGAGCAATATCGGGATACTGCTCAACGGGCAAGCTGAACAGCCCGATGATACCCACTACGACAATCGTGATAGAGATGACTGCCGATAATACGGGGCGTTCTATAAAGGTTCTTAAATTCATGAATGATTCCTCCTTGGTTTAATTTTCAGTAGTAGTTGCCGGAGACTTCGTTGTTGTCTCTGTTGATGAGGATTGATTAGCATTTGTCACTCCTGCCACTGGAGTTTGAGCAGCCTTTGCCTTGACCGGAGTACCTTCACGAAGCAAACCTACTCCTTCTGCCACGATCACATCTCCCGGTGCCAATCCTTCATCTACAATAAATTCCCGACCGCCATTGACACGGGTCACTTGTACCTGGCTGGATTGAGCCTTGCCGTCCACTACCTTATAGACATATCTCTTATCTTGTATTTCGAAAGTGGCAGCCTGTGGAATGGTCAGCGCAGCTGTTTTTTGAACAGGAACAATCACATTACCCGCACCACCGCTATGCAGCAATCCTTCCTTGTTCGGGAAAACTGCACGCAGGCTGACCGTACCCGTCGAACGGTCGATCACTCCGCTGATAGATTCAATCTGTCCCCGTTCGGAGTAGGCTGACTTATCGTTCAGTTGCAGGTCGATGGCAGGCATATTTTTCAATGCTTCCTCTTTAGAACCGTATTGGCGGATCAGTCCCAGTAATTGGTTTTCCGTCATGGAGAAGTAGACGTACATATCCGAATTGTCGGAAACGGTAGTCAACGGCTGGGCAAGAGCGGAACTAACCAAAGCTCCTACACGGTAAGGCAACGTGCCTACCACTCCGTCGGCCGGACTTTTCACAACCGTATAAGAAAGATTATTGCGGGCACTCACTTCCTGCGCCTTGGCCTGTGCCAACTGTGCTTTGGCAGCCAACAGGGAGTTTTTTGCCGTACTCAAATCGAAAGAGGAAATCACGTTCTCTTTATACAGTTCCTCTTTACTGTCATACGTCAGTTGCGCTGTAGCCAGAGAGGCTTTGGCCGATTCAACGTTTGCCACTGCCGTCTGCAAAGCAGCTTCATACGGCACTTGGTCGATGATAAACAATGTCTGTCCGTTCTTTACACGCTGCCCTTCCGTTACACAGACTTTAGTCAGCGTACCACTTACCTGGGGGTAAATATCAATATCCTGACGTCCGCGGATGGTCGCCGAGTAGGCGCTTGAAATCATCCGGTCGGCCGGAGAAACGGTCATCACTTCGTATTCTGTTTCCATTTGTGCCGGAGGAGCTTGTTTACAGCCCGTAGCAGCTACCATACAGCAGAGCAACAATAGCCCTTGCTTCACTTTACATACCTTTTTACTCATTTTCTGTTACCTATTTAACTATTTTTGAACGCGGCAAAGGTAGACTGTTTTCTTCATAGGAAACTGGACTTAGTATCTTCAGTTTTGTTCATTTTAGGAACATTAAAACCGATATTTAGTGAAAAAGTCCTATTTTTGTACCCAAAATAAGAACAACAATGGAATCAAAAAACTCTAGCCTAGCCATACTTCATGAACCGTTCGTTGCCGGAATGGACGAAAACCTGTCTCCAATTATGCAACGCCTGTGGAAACTGGAAGGGGGTGCCATCTATTTTTGCAGAAGCGGATGGGCACACGTCACAATCGACCTGAAAGACTATGAAATAGTAGAAAACACTCAAATCGTGCTCTTGCCGGGAACGATTATCCGCATCAATGGCAACAGCAGCGATTTCACAGCTTCTTTCTTCGGATTTCCCAAAGAAATGTTTCGCGAAGCCTGCCTCCGTTTCGAGCCGATCTTCTTCCGGTTCATCAAAGAAAAACCGTGCTATACACTCAAGGATGAAAGCACAGGAGCAATCAACGGGTTAATGCGTGCCACAACAGCTATATACAACGATCGTGAAAACCGTTTCCGCAACCAGATCGCCAAAAATCATCTCCAGTCGTTTATGCTGGATATTTATGATAAGTGTTACCGCTACTTCGACCGACAGGAAATCGAAGGAGGAAGCCGGCAGGATGAAATCTTTAAGAATTTCATCGCACTGGTACATGAAAACTGTATCTCACAACGGGAAGTGACTTTCTACGCCAGCAAACTGTGTATCTCCACCAAATACCTGACAGGTATCTGCAAAAGCGTGACGGGCGAGGCTGCCAAAAAGATTATCGACGACTTTGCCATCCTGGAGATAAAAGTGTTGCTTCAATCCACCGGACTGACGATTCAGGAAATAGCCGACCGACTTGGTTTTCCCGATCAGTCGTATTTAGGAAGGTACTTCAAACGGCACGAGGGGATGTCGCCGAAAGAGTATCAGAGTAAGTATTCTATCTAATCAAGTAAAATAATCTTTTATTATTAGATTATTAGGCACGGATTACGCGGTTCTTTTATTAACTAAAACCGTGTAATCCGTGCCTCCATTTATTTTATTAATTTGTATTTATCGCACAACACAGATTGTTAACAGATCTGTAATACTATCTTAATCTGCCTTGCATTCCTTTGCACCGTGAAACAAAAACACGGGTGTGAATAACTTTATTTCATTTAATAAATTAAAAGAAGCAAGGTAAAAGATTATGAAAAGAAACAAATGGCTGCTTTCTCTGTCGATTGGGCTCTTGTGCTGTGGCTCTGCATACGCACAGACAACAGTGAAAGGAAAAATAACGAGTGAAGGCGGGGAACCGTTAATCGGGGCTACCGTAGCTGTGAAAAACTCGACAGACGGCACGGTGACCGACATCGACGGAAACTACTCCCTGAAGACTAAGAAAACATTGACTCAAAAGGATTTGCTTGTATTCAGTTATGTGGGATATAAAACGCTACAGAAGAACTATGCAGGCAATACGATGAACGTAAAACTGGCGGAAGAGTCGCAACAACTGAATGATGTGGTGGTGACTGCCCTGGGGATCAAACGTGAAGAAAAAGGATTGGGATATGCCACGGAAACCGTGAAAGGGGATATGATTACGAGTGCCCTGCCCACCAACTGGTCGACGGCACTGAACGGCAAGGTAGCCGGATTGAGTGTTATCTCTTCCGGTGGTCCGCTTAATTCGAGCCGTATCTCGCTGCGGGGGGACGTCTCGCTGAACCAGAACGGAAACGACGCATTGGTGGTAGTGGACGGTGTACCGATGAGTAGTCCGATGACCAATCCGGGTGTTGCCTACGGTGCAGGTTCAAACAGCGAACTTTCCGTGGACTATGGTAACGGATTCTCCGACATCAATCCGGATGATATCGAAAGCATCCAAGTATTAAAAGGGGCCAGTGCGACAGCCTTGTACGGTACGCGTGCAGCCAATGGCGTGATTATGGTGACTACCAAATCGGGAGCGGGTGCACCCAAAGGTATCGGTGTGTCTTACAGCGGTAACTTCAGTATTGACGATGTGATGAGATGGCCCGATTACCAGTATGAATTCGGACAGGGATTGCCGAGCAATATCGGTCCGGCAGGTTCTATCTACGAAGGCCAGCCCTATTACTCTTACGGGAAAGCGGAAGACGGCAGTTACGCAAGCACTAGCGGAACCAGTAGCGCTTACGGAGCACGTTTCGACGCCAACAGGTTGTTCTACCAATATGACCCCGTAACGCAGGGACGCGCTTCTGTTGCCACCCCTTGGGTAGCGTACAAAAACAACCGCAAAGATTTGTTCCAGACAGGATACACCCTGACCAACTCGGTAGCCTTGACCGGAAAATCCGACCGGGGCAGCGTACGGGCGTCCATCACCCACACTAAGAACGAATGGATTCTCCCCAATACAGGTTTCCAGCGTATCACCGCCATGGTTTCCGCCCAACAGCAGATTTCGAGGGCACTGCGCATTAATTTCAAGTCGAGTTATACGTACCGCAAGCTCAACAACACGCCTGCACTGGGATATAACAGTAACTCTATCTCCTACTTCCTTATCTTCCAGAATCCGAATGTCAACCTCGACTGGTTGCGTCCGATGTGGCGTACCGGACAGGAAAATGTGAAACAGCTCCAACCGTACAGTTCCTTTATCGGAAACCCGTATGTCATTCTGTACGAATCTGAAAATCCTTCGGAGAAACACAGTAATGTATCATCCGTTTCTGCCAATCTGCGCATCAACAGTAAATTCGATTTCATGATCCGGTCCGGTATCCAGTTGTCAGCCGACCAACGCGAACAGCATCGTCCTATCAGTGACGTGGTTTTCGGAAACGGGTTTTTCAAGAAGCAGAATGTGTTCGATTATGAATTAAACAGCGATGCTTTATTTACTTACCATGATTCATTCGCCAACGGATTGCGTGTCAACGCTTCGGCAGGTGGAAACATGATGCAACAAAGCTACGATATGTTGGCTGCCTCGGTGGTAGGATTGATTACGCCGGGAGTATACAAACTGGCAAACGGTGTTTCCAACCCGAACGTGCAGACGGTTATCAAAAAGAAAGCGTTGAACAGTCTTTATTTCACGGCCAATTTCTCGTATAAGGATAAACTGTTTCTCGATGTCACCGGGCGCAATGACTGGTCGTCTACCCTGCCGAAAAGTAACCGTTCTTTCTTCTATCCGTCGGTCAACGTCAGTGCAGTGATGAACGAGTGGTTCACGTTGCCGGAACAGATCAGTCTGTTGAAAGTGAGAGGTTCGCTGGCACAGGTGGGCAATGACACAGACCCTTACAAGACATCGCCCTATTATGGCACAAGCGATTTCCCCGGCTCGGCCATCGTATCTTCTACGCTCTATAATCAGGATTTCAAACCGGAGATTTCGACCAATTACGAAACGGGATTCGACTTCCGTATGTTTCACAACCGCATCGGACTCGATTTCACATTCTATTATAACCGCACCAAAAACCAGATTCTGGATGCTCCGATGGACCCGACCACAGGTTACAGCAAAGCTACCATCAATTCGGGATGCGTCCGCAACCGCGGTTACGAAATCCAGTTGGACGTTACTCCGGTAGTCAGCAGGGATTTCCGATGGAATGCTACTTTCACCTGGTCTAAGAACGAGAACCGGATTCTCTCACTGGCGGAAGGGGCGGATGAGAACCAGTTAATCAGCAGTATCGGTAGTGTGTCTATCATCGGACGTGTGGGTGGAACTACGGGCGATCTCTGGGGATATAAACTGGTACGCGACCCGGAAGGAAATGTGGTCATCAACGACAACGGATTGCCCGAACGTTCGGGAGAGATCGAATACGTCGGCACGGCCTATCCGAAATGGAAAGCCGGACTGTATAACGAATTTTCTTATAAGAACTTCACGCTTAGCGTCCTGCTCGACGGACAGGTGGGAGGTAAAATGTACTCGCACTCGCACCACAAAATGACGGAACAGGGAAAACTGCAACATACCCTGAACGGACGTCTGCCGGGAACGGAATTTTATATGTCGAAAGACGACCCGCGCATCGCTGCCGCCGGACTTTCACCACAAGACGGGATGTACATGATTGCTCCGGGAACAGTGAAGAACGATGACGGAACTTACTCGCCAAACACCAAAGTGGTGACCGTGGAAAGTTATTATAAGGAATATTACCGGATGGCCAATGTGGAAACTAACACGTTCGACACTTCATTCCTCAAGTTGCGCGAAATGAGACTGGAGTACAAATTGCCGAACAGCACACTGAAGAAAACACCGTTCAGCAAAGCATCGGTGGCACTCTACGCACGCAACCTGTTCTGTATCACCGACTATCCTCTGTTCGACCCCGAATCTGCCGCCCTCAACGGAAGTTCGATGGTGACCGGTGTGGAGACGGGCTCACTGCCTACGGCACGTACTTTCGGACTGAATATTAACGTATCTTTTTAAACACTGACTTATGAAAACCAATAAACTTTTCAAAAATATAGTATGGGGAATGACTTTGTGCGGAGCTCTCTGCACGACTTCCTGCACCAGCTTCGACGAACTCAATACAGACCCCACCCGCATGGATGAGGTGAATCCCGGCACGCTGCTCAACCCGATTTTATACGAAACATCGGTCTACAACTGGAAACGCTACAACAGCTATACCTACGACCTGATGCAATGCGCCGTATCTACCAGCAGCACCAACGGTGTGGGATGGTGGTATATGACGGACAGCGAAGGAGACGGCACATGGACTACTTATTATAAATGGATCAACAACGCCAAAGAGATGATGCGCCTCACCGGAAAATTGCCGGAAGCCTCCAAACAACCCAACTACGATGCTATATCGCTGACTTTGCAATGTTGGCTATACCAGATTCTGACGGATGCCTTCGGTGATATTCCGATGAGCGAAGCCTGCTCCGCCGACGAGGGAATACTTGCACCGAAGTTCGACACCCAGCAGCAGGTGTACCAACAGATTATCGACAACCTGAAAACAGCTAACGAGTTGTTCGACAAAGCTAACGGGTTGATCTACAACCAATCGGGCGAAATGTTGTACAAGACGTCCAAAGGGGATGCAACCGGTATTTTGAAATGGAAGAAGTTCTGCAACTCGCTCCGTCTGCGTGCACTGCTCCGGGTGATCGACGTGCCGGAATTCAACGCGAAACAGGAGCTGCGTACCATGCTGACCGATCCCGCCACTTATCCGGTATTCGAATCGAACGATGATGCTGCCCTGCTTGCCATCAGCGGAACTTATCCGGAGGAAGCTCCGCTCACCCGTCCACAGGATTTCACTTCTTATGTTCAGATTTCAGAGTTCTTTGTTAATCTGCTGAAAGGTTGGAACGATCCCCGTCTGCAGATGTATGCAACACAGGTCACTCTCCCCGACCAGACTAAAGATTATGTGGGTTTGCCCAGCGGTTATCAGACGTTGCCTTCAATCACTGCTTCGGGACTGAATCAGGAAATGGCGAAGGCACCTATGAAACTTGCCATGATGCCTTATGCCGAAGTGGAATTCATCAAAGCGGAATTACTGAAAAAAGGAGTGATCGACGGAGGAAGTAGCGCTGCCAAAGAGGCTTATCAGAAGGGAGTGCAGGCGGCTATCGAACAGTGGGGACAGAAAATGCCTGACCATTATTTTGAAAATCCGGAAGCTGCTTATGATGATACGCTGGAACGAATCATGAACCAGAAGTTTGTCGCACTGTTCTTCTGCGATTATCAGCAGTGGTTTGAATATAACCGTACCGGTTTTCCTGTGTTACCTGTGGGGCCCGGCATCGCAAATGCTAATAACAAAATGCCGAAACGCTTTAAATATCCATCTGCTCTGCAGCGTACTAACCTGAAAAATTATCAGGCGGCTAAAGCGAACATGGGAGGCGATGACTTCCATATCCGACTGATGTGGCAACAATAAATGAATGTGTCGGTCACCAAGATTGCGGCAATAATTATCATTTCAATCAATCTTTAAAATTCAATGAATATGAAAAGAATAATCAGTATGGCTGTTGTGTTAGTTATAACGATGGCAGCAACAGCGCAAAAAGGAGAGCTCGCCATGAACGAGAATATCTCCGGAAAAGACCATGTTTCCAAAAACGAAAAAGAAGCTACTCCCGTAGGCAAAAAGCCGAAAGCGGCGTTTATATTCGACGTGTATGGAGAAATCCCGACTACCAAACCAGTGTTTGAAGCGGAACATTATCTGGGGAGTGACATTACCGGAAAATGGAATACTTTCATCCAGAATTATACGCACGAGTATGATGTAACAATCGGATTTACGGATTCTTCGGTCGAAATTTTGAAGCCTTCTATTTACAAGGCGGTCAATAAGGTGAATAAATATTATAAGAAGGCATTGAAGAAAGAAGAGGTGAGCCGGGAAGTTGCTACATTCAACATGGGTCATATTCTGGATTGCGCCAATGTGATGTGTTTCGATGATAACAGCAAGTCTTTTGAGGAGGCTCTCAAGTCGGCAGATGAACCGGAAGAAATTATCGCATTATTCAATCAGGTTACTTTAAGAAAGTTATAAGCAATGAAAAAGATCAATTTTAGAAAAACGCTGTTTGCAGCGGTTTTGCTTTTCCAGCTGAACGCTATTGCCGCCTTTGGTCAGACGGTGGTGAAAGGTAGTGTGAAAGATAATACAGGTAAACCCATCAGCGGTGTAGTGGTGACAGACGGGGCACATTTCAATACGACTGATGCAGAAGGAAATTATGTTCTGAACACTGATCCGACACGTTATCCAATGGTTTACATCTCTACTCCGGCAGCGTATGAGCTTCCTTCCAAAGAGGGGGTAGCCGATGGTTTCTATCAATATCTGGATGCCGGGAAAAGCGAGAACCAATGTGACTTCGTATTGACTAAACGGCAGAAACCGGTGGATGAATTTGTCTACATCGTCCTTTCCGACCCGCAAGTGAGAAACGAAAAGCAACTGGACCGCTTCCGCACGGAAACAGTGCCCGACCTGAAACAGACTGCCGACTCACTAAAGAACTTCGAAATCGTCGGCATGGGACTGGGGGATCTGGTGTGGGATGCCATGAACCTGTACGCTCCTTACCGGCAAGCGGTGTCCAACTTAGGAATGACGATGTTCCAACTGATGGGAAACCACGACTTCAACCTGCTCTACAAATCTATAACGCAGACGGATCATCCGGCGGATGGTTATGGGGAACAGAATTATTATCAGTCATTCGGCCCGGCTAACTATTCATTCAATATCGGTAAAGTTCATGTGATAGCAATGAAGGATATTGATTACGACGGCAACAAGAAATACACGGAACGCTTCACGCCGGAAGATTTGGACTGGTTGAGAAAAGATTTAAGTTATGTGCCTAAAGGAAATATCGTGTTCCTGAACGTTCACGCTCCAGTAGCTAATAACACGGTAGCTGCGGGGGGAAATGCGCGCAACGCCAATGCGCTTTTCCAACTGTTGAGGCCTTACCAAGTACATATTTTCTCCGGACACACGCACTTTTATGAAAATCAGTTGCCCGCTCCTACCATTTACGAACATAATATCGGAGCGGCCTGCGGCGCATGGTGGGCAGGACACGTGAATCGTTGCGGAGCACCAAACGGTTATCTGGTGGTACAAGTGAAAGGTGATGATGTGAAATGGCGTTACAAGGCAACAGGGTGTTCGCCGGACTATCAGTTTCGGCTTTACCAACCGGGAGAGTTTGAAAGCCAGAAAGACTATGTGGTAGCCAATATCTGGGATTGGGACTGGACGTATACGGTAAACTGGTACGAGGATGGAGTGTTGAAAGGTGCTATGCAGGCTTTTGACGATGAGGATCAGGATTATATCAATATGGTAAAGGGAAAGAAAACGGGTTATCGCACACGTCATCTTTTCCGTGCACAGCCTTCTAAAGATGCAAAATCTGTCAAGGTGGTGGTTAAGAATCGTTTCGGGGAGATATTCACGGAAGAGATAAAACTGTAGTTTTATTTCAGTCTGTTTATACTGGTAGTAATTATAATTATGCTGGTAGTAAATTATAAAAGTCATGAGGGAGTTTAAGCTTTAACTTCCTCATGACTTTTATTTTTGAAACAATCTCACTTTAACGGAAAATCCGGCACATTGCTACTTTCATCGGTACTTTCCTCATCGCCCATAGTGTACAAAGCAGGGAACAGATGGCGCAGACCACAAATGTAACTCCGGTAGATACAAGGATATTTCCCAAGCCGACCAACGGAGAAACAATACCTCCGGAAGCAAAACAGAGTGCTCCCAACAGGGCGGAAGCTGCTCCGGCGTAACGGCGTTCGCTATCCATCGCCAAGGTAGTGGAGGAAGTAAAGGTCAGTCCCATTGTGAAAAGTAATGCAAACATCAGCAGTTCATAGGTCCAGAAGCCGCATCCGTTATACAAGGCAATCATCACACAGACGGACAGGCACAACATACCGATGCATCCGGTCAGCGTCCCAGTTTCAGGTTGGCGGAATTTCACGGAGATAGCTGCTGCCACCCCGATAGCTACCGCATTCACCGCGAAGCAGATACTAAATGCAAAGGGGGAAAATCCGTAATGTTGTTGCACAATAAAAGGTGAGGAAGCTATGTAAGCAAAGAGGATGCCTTGTGCAAACGCCAGTTGCAGAACATAGAGCATGTAACGGGGGTTATGAACGATTGCACCGAAGTTACGGAAAGTAGAAACGATTCCCGTCTTCGAGCGTTTCTCTACGGGAAGTGATTCTTTAAAACGGATGCAGCCTATCCACAGCAGTACGCCAATAAACAGCAATATCACAAAAATCCCTTTCCATCCGATCGTCCCGGTCACCAACCCTCCGATTACCGGAGCTGCCACGGGAGCCACTCCATTAATCGCACCGATCACGGCCAGCATCTTGGCCAGTTCCTTCCCCGAAAACTTATCCGTAGCCACCGAACGGGATATGACAATACCGCCTGCTCCTCCGATTCCCTGTATCAACCTCAAGGTGATAAACGAATAAATGTCCGGTGCAAAAAGACAGAATACGGTAGACACGATGAACAGTATCATCGAGACGAGCAACAACGGACGCCTGCCGTATTTATCACTCAATGGCCCGAAAAAAATTTGTCCCAATGCCAGACCTATCATACTGGTGGTAAGTCCCAATTGCACCATCGACGAGTGGGTAAAAAAATAGTCTGCCATGGCTGGCAGACTAGGCAAATACATATCCGTCACAAAAGGTCCGAACGCTGACAACATACCGAGCAAAATCAGCAAAAATCCCTTTGAGTTCTCCTTATTTATTATTGCAGTCATAAACTATTGATTAAAATTCGACTGCAAAGGTATAGGTTTTCTTTTATTTACTTATAGGCTTAATCAGAACAAAAAAGGAGCTTTTCAGAACAATTTTTCTTATTTAGTCGTATAGCTTCACCTTACGGTACATATTATATCGCATCTTTACTTCAGGAGTGGTTGTGCTTCTTTCTATTCTTTCTCCTATTTGATATGCTAGCTGTCATTCGTTAAAAAACGTTATATTTGAGTCTATATAGGGTTACAACTTACTTGTTTTTTTTCATAATTTTGCAAACCAAAAATAGAAAAATAGGTATCAAAATGAAACTAAGATATTATCAAATCGCCATTCGTTACAAGAACAAAATGCATGACTTTCACGGTTGGGGTGTAGCAGCGCAGATTTGATAACCCTCCTATTTTCACTACAGAGAACGCCAGAGGACACAGCGTTCAAATAATCTTCATTAACTTGTGTCAACTGACATATTTCAAAAGAAAAAAACTCTGTGTTACTCTGTATTATTCCGTGGGGAAGAAAATTCAAAATTCTACTATTAATTAAATTTCTTTTCACTTTATGAGCAAAAAAAGATGGCTCATAGTGCCGCTATGTGCCGTGCTATGCAGTCAGGGACTGTTTGCCCAGACGCTTGACAGGAGAGTGTTGGGCATTGACGAAATGTTCCGTCTGGCAGACGAGAACAGTCAGAGTATTCAAACGTATAAAACCGGAAAGGAAGCAGCCGATGAAGCTTTGAAGGCTGCCAAGTCACAACGTTTGCCGGACATAGGTGCCTCACTCTCATTTAGTTACCTGGGCGACGGATATATATGGGACCGTGACTTCAAAAACGGGCAGAATATCCCTATGCCACACTTCGGCAATAACTTTGCGTTGGAAGCGCAACAAGTGATTTACGCCGGAGGAGCCATCAACAGCAGTATTACTCTGGCTGAACTCGGTCAGCAAATGGCTGCATTGGACTGGCAGAAGAACCGTCAGGAAATCCGCTTTCTCCTGACCGGCTATTACCTGGATTTATACAAGTTGAATAACCAGCTGCAAGTGTTACAGAAGAATCTGGATTTGACGGAACAGGTGATCCGCAACATGGAATCACGCCGCACACAGGGAACGGCCTTAAAAAATGACATCACCCGCTATGAGCTACAGAAAGAGACGCTGAAACTGCAACTGGCAAAGGTGCAGGATACCCGCAAAATAATGAATCATCAACTGGTGACTACCTTACATCTGCCTGCCGGAACAGAAATCGTTCCCGATTCTACCTTGCTGAACGAGGAAGTGACAGCATTAGCCGAAAACGACTGGCAAATGATGGCCAGTCAAAGCAATGTAGGACTGCAACAAGCCCAGCTGGCTATGAAAATGAACGAGCAGAAAGTGAAATTGGAACGCTCGGAACTGCTTCCGAAAATTGCACTTGTGGCCGGTGAACATTTAGATGGTCCTATCACCATCGAAGTCCCGGTGCTCGACAATAACTTCAATTACTGGTATGTGGGGGTCGGTATCAAATACAATCTTTCTTCTTTATTTAAAAACAACAAGAAAGTGCGCCAGGCAAAACTGAACGTCCGCAGAGCACAGGAGGAATATTCACTGGCACAGGAACAAATAGAAAACGGTGTACAGGCGAACTACGTCAACTTTCTCACCTCTTTCACAGACCTGCGTACACAGGAGAAAAGCGTGGAACTTGCCGACCAGAACTATAACGTAACCAGCAACCGTTATAAAAACGACCTTGCCCTGCTCACCGATATGCTCGATGCCAGCAATATGAAACTAAGTGCCGACCTCGGTCTGGTCAATGCACGTATTAACTTGATATACAGTTATTATAAAATGAAATATATCACACACACTCTCTAACAGAGAAGTAATGACTTATCAAAAAGAATCTAACTTATAATAGAATCAAATTCTCATCTCTCTTAAAATAGAACAGATTATGATAGCTAGAAAAACCCAGAAGATAATATACAACATTGTAATTATCTGTTTACTTATCGGTGGTGTCACTTATGTTTGTTCCCGGTTTATCCACTTGGGAAATATCGAATATACGGATAATGCACAGGTGAAACAACATATCACGCCGATCAATACCCGTGTACCGGGATTCATCAAGAAAATCTACTTTGACGAGTATCAGCAAGTGCGCAAAGGCGACACGCTTCTTATCATCGAAGATGCGGAATTCCGTCTCCGTGTGGCACAGGCAGAAGCGGATTTGGCGAATGCCACCGCAGGACGCCAGGCCACTACCATCGGTATCGCCACTACGCAAAACAATTTAAGTGTGAGCGACGCAAGTATTGAAGAAGTACGTGTACAGATGGAAAATGCCAAACGTGAACTGAACCGTTTTGAGAAACTGTTGCAGGAAGACGCAGTGACGAAACAGCAATATGACAACGTACATACAGCATACGAAGTTGCCAAAGCCCGTTATGAACAGGTGTCACGGACTAAAATGTCTACTTCTTTAGTGAAAAGTGAGCAGACTCATCGCCTGGGACAGAATGAAGCAGGTGTCCGCCTGGCAGAAGCTGCGTTGGAACTTGCCCGTCTGAATCTCTCTTATACAGTCATCATTGCTCCGTGTGACGGCACGACAGGAAAGAAAGAAATCCTGGAAGGGCAACTGGTGCAACCGGGACAGACTATGGTTGATATCGTAGACAGCAGTGATTTGTGGGTAATCGCCAATTACCGCGAAACCCAGCTTCCGAATATCAAAGAAGGTGCAGAAGTGGAAATAACCGCAGACGCCGTGCCGAACGTCACATTCAAAGGAGTAGTAGAATCCATCTCCGATGCAACAGGAGCCGCCTTCTCAATGATTCCGCAAGACAACGCCACCGGAAACTTCGTGAAAGTGGAGCAACGTATTCCCGTACGTATCAGTCTGAAAGGAAACAAACCGGAAGATTTAAAACGCATGCGTGCCGGTTTTAACGTGGAATGTGAAGTGAAATATTAACCGCTTTAACCCTTTATCGTTTTAATCATTGTTTTAATTATCAATTGCTTTAATTTTTAATTTCTAATCTTTAATTCTTATGAGTGCTCCTGTTCTGAACGGTCCTTTTGTTTTGCCGATGTTCCGCAGCTTCGTGCCGCGGAAAATGCAACCGTGGATTTATCTTTTCATAGCCGTCATCTTCCAACTTTCGGGAGGTGTCTATTTGGGTGCATTGAATCAGATGATCGGCAGCATGTCACTGATGCGGGAGGATATTTTAATGTGCATGTATGCCAACCTGGCCGGTATGGCGATCTACTTTCCGTTACTGTTCCGCATGAAGTTTCGTTTTACCAATAAAACCCTGCTTACATCGGCCGCACTGGGAGTATTACTCTGCAACCTGATAGCACCGCATATCACCTTTCTCCCTCTATTGTGGTTGGTCTGCTTCATCGAAGGTATGTGCAAAATACAGGGAACTTTCGAGTGTATGTCAAACATTCAGCTGTGGATGACTCCTAAACGGGATTTCACCGTTTTCTTTCCCTGGCTTCATATTGTTATTTTGGGAAGCATCCAGCTATCCGACCTGATTACGACCCGTTTGATGTATCATTATCACTGGACATACATGAACCTGTTCGTTGCCGGTCTGATGCTGATTGTCTTATTGATACAGTTCACTTGTGTGAAGCATTTCCGGTTCATGCGCAAATTTCCTCTGTTTGGTATCGACTGGCTGGGCGGGATACTATGGGCTGCCTTATTAGCGGAAATCGCCTTCCTCTTCAACTACGGAGACTGGTACGACTGGTGGAACAGCCCGGTCATCCGCCAACTTACCATCGTGATTTTCATCACTTTAGGAATTTGTATTTGGCGCATGATGACCGTTCGACACCCATTTCTCGAACCAAAGATGTGGACGTACCGCCATTTTTTGCCTTTATTGGGATTAGTCACTTTAGTGGAAGCGTTCCTCGCCACGGAGCACGTGCTGGAGGAAGTCTTTTACGAGGAAGTAATGAAATATGAAGAACTGGTCAGTTCCCAACTCGATTGGCTTGCCATTGTCGGTATCGTATGCGGTTGTGTGTTTTCGTATTGGTGGATGCACGTCAAGCAGTATAATTATGTACGCCTGGTCATTGTCGGCTTTATCGGGTTGATCGGTTACCTGATCGGTTTCTACCTGACTTTATCCACCGACATCCATATTTCACAGCTTTACCTGCTGACCGTATGTCGGGGCTTCGCTTATGCCGTATTGAGTGCTACTTTTATGGTGTGTCTGGAGGAAATCATGACTTTCCAGCATTTCTTCCAGGGATTAAGTGTGTTCAATATGCTGCACATGGTAGTAGGCGGCGTAGTGGGAGCCGCAGTCTATGCACAGGGATTGGCGTATTATGTTCCCGACAATCTGGCCCGTTACGGTTCAGCCATCGATCATGTAGCTTTCAGCAGTAGTCCGTTCAATCTGGGTCACTATATGGAAGAGTTTATCAGTCAGATGATGGAGATAAGCATCAAGCAGATTTACGGCTGGGTGGCTTATGCCTGCATTTTCCTCTTCCTATTGTTATTGCTTTACGATTTCCCGGCTCGACGCTCACTAAAAAGTATACCAAGCTGGAAAGAGGTGGCAAGGGAGGTGAAAAATACGTTCTGGCGGACAACACACACGCCGTCGGAGAAAGAAAAATAGGAAGACTGTTTACCTGTATATTTATTGAACTGATAATCAATAGAGTTTATGCCATCCGGCTACGAAAACAAACTGCCGTAGCTATCCGGCATAAACTCTACCTTTTTCTAACTAGTCACTTACCTTCTATATCTTTATAAATAGTTGCTTTTTGTACAGCCCCCATACAATCAGATAATTGAATCCGATAAACAGAAGGCCGTAAATCAGAGAGGCCAGATGAGCATCGGGAAGAACGCTCCAAATGGAAGTGTAAATCTTCTCCTGCAAGCTACTCTCCCCAACTGTAATTACCTCCAGCAAAGTAGCTAACACACCGGCCACTATATAAATAAACAATGGATTCGTACCAAAAACATGGAAAGGATATCCCCATTTCTGCTTTTTACGAATATCAATCAGCCAGGTGAGAAACACAAGCAACAAGGAAGCAAAACCACAAGTCACCAGCACAAAAGTCGGACTCCATACTTTCTTATTCAACGGGCAGCCGTAACTCAACAACCATCCTGTAAACAAAAGAGCAATACCCAGTATGGAGATCTGCAACAGCCGGTGATGGATTTCAGTCTTCTCCCGCAAAATATTTCCGCAGAAATAACCGATAATCACTTGCGCAATGCACGGCAAGGTACTCAACAGGCCTTCCGGGTCGAAAAAGATACGTCCGCCATCCGGCAACCACTCCCGATACAAATGGGCTTCTCCGAATAGTGTGCGATCTGTAACGGCAATAATATTCTGTTCGGAAAGTTCAAATCCGTGTCCCAAAGCCAGCAAGATGGAATAACCTGCCAGAATGATCCCGGAGATCCATGCCAGATTTGCCGGACGCCGGACACCCACAATCAGCAAGGAACCAAAGAAATAAGCCAATGCCAACCGCTGCAACACTCCCAGAATACGTATGTGCGAGAAAGGTTGTTCTACTCCTGTGCACACCAACGAGAACCAGGAAAGAAAAAGTCCCAACAAAAACAAGATCACCGTGCGCCGTACCAGTTTGATGATAAAACCGCGACTGAAATGATGATCGAACCGGGATAAGGCAAAACTCATGGAAACGCCCATTATAAACATGAAGAACGGGAAGACCAAATCAGTCGGAGTCAGTCCGTTCCATTCGGCATGTCGCAAGGGTGCGTAAATGGATTCCCATGTTCCGGGGTTGTTCACCAAAATCATTCCGACAATGGTGATTCCCCGGAGTATATCTAATGAAAGTAAACGTTCTGATTTCATATTGTTCTTAGTGTACCAGGATTAAAAAAATCCCGGTTTGGTGAAATAGAATCCATTCGCATTCAACCATTTAACATGCCATTTCAGGCGATTGGTAAAATCAATCCAGTTACGGCTACTTCCCCACGCCAACTCCGAAAATGCTTGAAGAGAGGGAAACACGTGCTGGCCAAACTTCCGTTCATTAGGAATCATCTCCGTCCATACACAAGCCTGGAAGCCTAACACATTTTGCTTCACGATGCCGGGAAACTGGGGTTCGAACTCGAAGTTATACAAAGAGCTTAATCCTTCGTCTGAAGGCGTTGCACTCAAATAGAAACGGGACCATTCCATGAATATAATCGGATACCCTTTCTGGGTAATCTTTCCCGGCTGATCGGGCAGCCAGTCACGCCAATAAGTATAAATCAAATCCTGTGGCTCTTTTTCAAGAAAAGCATCGTCCCATCCCATCACTTTCTTGCCTTTACCCTTCACATAGTTCGTCATAATCTTCACAAAACGGTTTTGCAGTTCATCCACTTTCTGATAACCTTCCTGCTGCATCAATCGCTGACAAACTTCACACTGTTCCCAGTTATCTTTCTCCACTTCATCTGCTCCGATATGGAAATATTCCGAAGGGAAAATCTCGACCATCTCATCAATGATGGACTGCACGAACTGATAGTTCTCCGGGCGCGAGGGACAGATAGGATAAGAGAATTCTTCTCCCCATCCGGCTTCTCCCGTGCACGACAACTCGGGATAGACTTTGATAGCCGCCGAGAAATGACCTGGCATGTCAATTTCGGGTACAATATCGATCCCTCTTTCCAACGCATAACTTACCAAACCTTTCATCTCTTCCTGCGTATAATGACCGCCATATTGAGAACCGTTTCTCACGAAACGGGGATCTATCTCATAGTTATAATCCTGTTGGGAAAGTTCTACGCATCTCTTGTCATATTCGTCAAAGTCGCGCCAGCTGCCTTCCTGCGTCAGCAACGGATATTTTTTCACTTCAATGCGCCAACCCTGATCGTCCGTCAGATGCAAGTGAAGCTTGTTTATCTTGTAGAAAGACAAACAGTCTATCACCTTTTTCAGATAATCAACCGTAAACATGTGGCGGACTACATCGATATGAAATCCGCGCCAATCATATTTGGGAGCATCTTTTATATCGACCATCGGAAGATATTTAGCACTTCCGGAAGTGAAGAAATTTGCTTGTTCGAGCGCTTGTCTCAATGTCTGGATTCCCCAGAGAAGTCCGGTTTCCGTTGAATAATAAACGCAGGCTCCCTCTTTGGTAACGGTGAGCCGGTAAGCCTCTTTAGCCAGATCCGATTCCTGTTTCACACGGATAAAGGCACGATCGTTGGAGGCATCACTGACGGAAAGAGAAAGTTTCTCTTCCAGGGTGGATTTCAACAGTTGCGACGTGGAAGCCGGAATGTTCTGGCTGACTGTTACATTCTGCGGGAGAGAGACAACCGATTCTTTATAATCGACTCTTTCCGGCAAAGGCATCACCGACAGGCGGGTGGGCACTCGCTCCGGGTAGTTCGCGTTATCATTATCATTGCACGACAACGATGTGATCGCACCTATTCCCAACAAGAATAATATTCCGGTTCTTTTTATCTTATCATAGTTCATAACTTATCTACTTTTGTGGATTAATCTACTTTGAGAGTGCTTGTTACACTCTCTTTATTTAAATAAAACAGTTTCGCTTTCACAACGGAAGCATCACAAGCTACGGGAGCTTTCCAAAGTTCCGAACGAAGGGTCGGTTCCGTGCCATCGGTCGTATAGCGTATTTCACCTCCGCGGATAGGGGTACTGGCATGGAGTTGCCCTTCTTTGATGCAAAGTCCGGGATGAGGTAAACGGAAATTGATACTTCGGGACACCCAGTGAGGCATTTCTTTCTCACTCACTTTGGAGTAGAACAGGCCCAGTTCTTTATTGAAAGCCTGACGTTCTTTCTCTCCTGTTAAAGTGCTCCAGGCGGGAAAAGCGTTCCAACCGCGTTCCACCAATCCGAGGATTTTGGGGAAGGTGTAATATTCCACCCATTCAAAATCACGGATGGTTTCAGCAAATAATTGTGCCTGCACTCCCTGGATATGTTCCTTTCCGGAAGCGGTCAAAGTCGTTTTTCCCTTTCCTGCGATGTCCGGATCGACCGGATTGCCTGCCATATCGGTACGCGAAGAACGATAAATGCTATATGGAAGCATGGAGAAACCTTTGGACTCGTCAACATATCCCGCCCACGAGAGACCTCTTTCGTCGGGATGAGCGTCATAGGCCAAATCCAGATAGAAATTGTTCACGTTGCAGAGAATCACCGGATATCCTTTGTTGGCTATCTGGTAAGGTATTTCATCCGCTTCCCATTCAGGAACCGTATTCCAGCAATACACTCCTGCTGCAAGTTGGTTCAAATGACGATCGGTTGTTTCCGGATGTCCCAACGCTACTTCCTGCCAGCCGCTGAATTGCAAATGATATTGTTGCAGATAGTCTGCCATCTTCGTAATATAGTATTCAGACAGTTCGTGGGCACTTGTCATCCCGTTTTCATCCATAAACGTCCGGCAGACAGGAGAACCCATCCAGGCTCCTTCGGGTACTTCATCGCCACCTAAATGAATCGTAGTCAAAGGTACCTCCGCTTCCTCATACATGGCTATCAACTCACGAATCACTTTTTCCATAAACCGGTATGTAGAAGGCAATGCTACATTCATGACATTATCCGTATAAGACTGCGCGGAAACATAACGGGAAGTGTCTTGTGCGTCACTTAATAAATATTCGTTGGCCTTTTCAGGGGCAGTATTCACATACTTATGATAGCGCGCTTTCATGGACACGATTGCCGCACGGGCATGTCCCGGAGACTCAATCTCCGGAATCACACGCACATGTCTTTGAGCTGCATAACGCAATAAATCGATAAATTCTTCACGGGTGTAATATCCGTTGCCGGAGGTAGCTGCAGACGGATCATAGTTGCCATCGTAGCCCGGATATAAACATTCCAGTTCATCCGTGGTATGTCCCCGGCGTGCGCCAACCGAGGTCAATTCTTCCAAGCCGGGAATCTCCAGACGCCAGCCTTCATCATCCGAAAAATGGAAATGCAGTACGTTCAGTTTATAAGAAGATATTACATCTACCAGCTTTTTCAGATGTTCAACAGTCGTAAAGTTCCTGGCAATATCGAGCATTTGCCCGCGATACGGCAAGTCGGGATAATCGCGGATGGAGAGAGCTTCCAAACGAAACGGCTTTTCCTGACCTTTCAACAGGGAGAGCAAGGTTTGCGTCCCATTGAATATGCCATGTGAAGTGGAAGCTGAAATATTTATCAGCCCGTTTCCCGTATCAATCCGATAATATTCGCCGTTCACTGCTGTTTCCCGTTCCGGCAAATAATCCAGATGAACTGTTACCGGTGCTTCGGATACAACTTCCAGGCCATGGATGGTTGCCAGCTTTTCTTTCAGTAATTCAGCTTCGTTGGCAAAATCGGGATGGAAAGTCAGTTTTACTTTATTTTCTATAGCAAAACCCTCTTTGCCGGTAGCCGGCACCGCTTCTTTCACTGACGGAAAAATATCAGTTTGCTGCAACTGGGCTGTAGTCTCCAACGCCAAATTCGAAGCATATATCTTATCAGGTGCGGGATACCAGTCTTCTGTCTCCATTCCTTTCAGCGGCTGTATGGTCAGTCCGACAGGCAAGGGGATACCTTGCTTACTGCCTGACTGACTCACCCAGTAAGTGCCTTCGGGAGCATGTGACATTTTTTTCAATCCGTTGGTACAACAGAATTTGACGGTCAACGAATCTCCCGGAGCCAGTGGTTGAAAATTTTCTGCCGGATACATCCGGAAGAAGTTCGCATTCACCACTTCCACTTTGACCGGAGCAGACTCTTCCTGCAGAATCTCACGAGGCAGCTGCGAATAATAGATGATCCAATCCTTTCCTAAAGGAACATCTGAGATGTTCTTCAGGACAAATGAATTCTCATAGTAACCGGGCTGTACTTCCACAGCTCCCATCTTCCAAGTCAATGACACGGGGGCTTTCGCCCCGTCAGTCGATTTACAACCGGAAATGACCAGCAGGAGGCACAGACTTCCCCATATTATATATAGCATATTTCTCATAGGCTTTCCTGTTTTTCTATATATCATTCTTTTAGGTATTAATCACTCAATCGTTCGATGTGCAAAGTTTCTTTGCCTACTCCCTGCGAGGCGTCGAAAGTCAGACGATAATAGCCGGGAACGAAACCGTCGCCACTCGTTATTCCATTGGAACCAGATAGTTCAATTCCATCCGTATCGCCGGACAATGAACCCTCTTGCAGTAGCATGCCTTTATCTTTATTCCATTGCAAATCGCTGTAAATTTCAATTTCGAAGGATTCCCATTCATGAGTGTTACTCAAATACACGGTGGTCTGGTATTTCTGTTCACCGATTGGCACAATATATCCTAACTGTGATATGTCTTCCAAATTCCAGCCTCCACTATTATATGCTTCATTCCAGACGGGTGCGCATGTAAATCCGTGTCCTACCAGCCAGAAGCAAGTGGGAGCCGTATCACCCATCCGTGCCACCCAGATATAATTATACTTAGAAGAATAATAGATCTCCCAGGTTCCTGATTTGCGCAAGAAGGTAAACTTGCCATTATCCGGATTATAGCTAAAGAAGTCGCGATTGTAAGCGTGTTCCACATCTTCAAATCCACTCATTTCGAACTCTTCCCCCTGCGTAAAGCTAATCTGTGCACGGAAAAATCCCTCACTGGCTATCAACTCGGTTTCTTTAATTTTCAGGTTCTTTTGGTAGCCGACTACTCCCAGTTCAAAAGTCATCACATTGAAAGTGATTTGTTCGACAAACCAATCCCGGTAATCAAAAGCAAAGCTAGGGCCCGACGCTTCAATAAGGACTGCCGTATTGCTTGCTTCGGCAGCTCCCCAAATCAGTTTTGCATCGTCCAATGATGCTGCGGTAGAGATCTTTCCGGATAGTTCCATCGGATAACCCTCTTCCGAATCGGAAACTTCCGTGAGGTACAGGTAAGGATTGTCCTCACTCCGGTTCATTTCTACCACCTCACCGTTATAGTGAAGATAAAGCACTTCGGGAATCTGCGGACGGGTGATATGGAAATCAAATGTTTGAGTGACTTCACTACCTTCCACATTAATGGCTGTCAGAATCACCTTCGCTTCCTGATTCTCTTCAAGTCCGGCTTCAAACGGGATATAAATCCCTTTTTCAACAATCGAGACATCAGTGCCTTTCGTACGGATCGACTGCGAACTGACCAAAGTTTCACCTGTCATCAATTTCACTTCCAGCGTAGACAAAGGAGTCTGCGGATCGTGAATCTTCACAGAAAAATAAAGAGAATCGGCAGCAGGTGTCTGATCGGTAGTTGAGAATTGCAGTTCCGATATTTCGGGACACGAATATGGATACGTCACCCGGCCATCTTCTTCGCTGCATGAAGCCAGCCAACAAACAGTCAGCCCCAGCAGCCATAAAAACAGATTATTGTGTTTCATCATTTTTTCTTTTAAAGTTTTACGTTCCTCTTTTCATTAATAGCCTTCATTTTGAGTCAGATTGGTGTTCTTATCTTTCTCTCCTTGAGGAATCGGCCACAACTGCCGAAAAGCCTGCAAACCTGCAAACAGCAATCTGCCGTCTTTGTCTTTATGCTTCTGCATCACTTCCAGCAAACGATTATTGCGTACCAGGTCGAACCAGCGCTGACCTTCCATATACAACTCTAATTGGCGTTCGTTCTCTACCGCCAGGCGTCCTCTGGCCTGCCCCATATTTTCATCTAAAGAAGAAGGAGCAAAACCGGCACGCTCTCTAATGCTGTTTACAATCCGGATGGCTTCCGGGGTGCGGTCCAACTCTACCAGTGCTTCGGCTTTCAACAGCAGTATATCTGCCAACCGCATCAAAATGATATTGGAAGTCTTCTCGCGAATCTTATAAGACAACGGGTAACTGTCTGCCGGCCAATAGGTATCATAAGGCACTGATTTCCAAAGAATACTGGATGCATAACGGGTATCTTTCTCTTTGTCAAATTTAGCAACCAGATCATGAGTAGGTGTACAATAACGTCGCCAGGTTACTGATCCGTCATCTTCTTTCAGCAATACCCAGTAAGCCCAGTTGGGTGCATCGGAGGTGTAATAGACTTCAAAGATGCTTTCTGAAGAAAATTTCTTATCGGGTTGCCACAACTCGTCAAAATTGCTGACCAGCGTATAGCCTTCTGCTATTACTTTGTCACAAGCCTCAACCACTTTGGTATAGTCGCGTGTTGATTTCTCCCCTCTCGTTGCTAACACTTTGGCACGTAAAGCATAGGCTGCTCCCTTGGTTGCCTGGAAAATTCCTTTATTCTTGCTTACCAGGTAACGAATGGTATTTTCTTCATTCAGGTCGTCCAGGATCTGGTCATATATTTTATCTGTGGCAGAACGTTCCGGATACATCACCGGATACCATTTATCGAGGTTTTCGGCTGTAATGGTCGGAATCAAATCCAGCACCATCGGGGCATCACCCCATAAACGGACAATATCAAAATACGCCCATGCCCGCAAGAACTTGGCTTCTGCAATAACACGATTACGTTCTTCTGCTACGGTAGAAGTAGGATCCATCATCTTCGTATTTTCAATCACACTGGTTGCAGTGCCCGCCATCGAATAATACTGTGACCAGACCAGTTCTACTTTATAATTGGTAGAGGTCAGTTTCAACAAATCAAACTCCTGTTCGGCCACACCATCTCCGCCGATATAACAATTATCGGACTGCACATCTCCAATAGTATAATTTTCCGACTGGAATATATCTGCTTTAAAACTCTCATACGCACCCTGCAACTCGGCCTGTGCATCTGCCAGACTTCCATATTTAGACTCCTGATCTTCCGTTCCGGTACCTTCCTGCATAAAATCCGATTGCGGTTTCTCATCTAGGAAACTACTGCATGAAACGACTAATGTACAGAGTACGACATACGCTAACTTTATTATGTTTTTCATTTTCGCAGCTATTAAAATTCAATATTCAAACCAAAAATTACCGCCCTCGATTGAGGATAAGTACCATAGTCCACTCCTTGAGCAACGGAGTCTCCGCCAAAAGCATTTACTTCAGGATCGTATCCTTTGTATTTTGTCAGTGTGAAGAGATTCTGTCCGGTGACGTAAGCCTGCAATCTGGACAGATGTATCTTATTCAACCATTTCTTAGGAAAATTATAGGATAAAGTGACTGTTTTCAGGCGCAGATAAGATCCATCTTCTACAAAACGGGAGGAGTTATGATTATTCTCTGTATTACCAACGCGGGGGACATTGGTAATCATACCCGGTCGTTTCCAACGATCCAACACACGAACCGACTGGTTTCTAAAGTCTGTCATGCCTTCCATATCAATACGCGATGCATTAAAAATCTTATTGCCCTGACTTCCCTGCAAGAATACAGACAGGTCGAAACCGGCATACGAAAATGTATTCGTCATACCGTAAATGAACTTGGGCTGGGCATTTCCCAAAGTAGTGCGATCTTCCGGATCGATAAAACCGTTACCATTCAAGTCACGATAGATAATATCTCCGGTTTCCGGATCAACGCCTTCTGATATGTAACCAAAGAATGTGCCTAACGGAAGACCTTCTTTCAGGATGACGGCTTTCTCCTTGGATTCGTACATTTCAGCATAATAATAAACTTTATTCAAACCGAGCTTCGTCAGCTTATTCCGGTTGAAAGATATATTGAAATCGGTATTCCACTGAAAGTTACCTTTAAAATTCTGGGAAGAGAGAGTGAACTCCATACCTTTATTCACCATCTCACCGTCGTTTCTTGTCACACTGCTCGGCACCACATTCTCCGGCAGGCTGACTGTCAATAGTAAATCGGTGGTCTTTTTGTAGTAAGCATCAACCGAGAAGGATAAGCGGGAATCAAACATGGTCAGGTCGAGTCCCAGATTCCATTGGCTTGTTTTTTCCCAGGTCAGTTCTTTATTGGCTGCCGAGCCGGGTTTAATGGCAAGTCCCGGATATAAGTTTCCCTCCGAAACGGGCAGTTTACTGACGCTCATGGAAGCCATGTAAGCGTAGTTTCCAAAACCGCCTTGGTTACCATTCATACCCCATCCGGCACGTAATTTCAGGTCGGTAACAATGTCTTGTAAAGGTTGCATGAACTTTTCGCCTGAAATTCTCCAACCTGCAGAAACAGAAGGGAAAGTACCCCAACGATGTCCCGGGGCAAAACGAGAAGAACCGTCTGCACGGAAGTTAACCGTCAGCAAATAACGGCTGTCGTAATTGTAGGCTACACGACCCAGAAAAGAGGCCAGCGTCCATGCGGAAGCAGAAGAACCGCAAGCATCCTTATCCAGTTGATTGGCGGCACTGATGGAATGAATATCGGGATAAGACTCTGCCAGGTCGAAACCTGCCATCCACGAACCGTTATATTGTGCACGCTGCTGGGTAGCCCCTCCCAAAATAGAAAGGTTATGTTTGTTGAATGAACAATCATAGGTCAGCAAATTTTCAAAAAGCCATTCGAAGTTTCGTGAGAAACTCTCTTCCACACGCCCTTTTGTACCCCGTCCGTCCGAAGTTGAAATCGGGTCCAGATAGTAGTCCCAATGTTCATTGGTCAGTTCAATGCCAAAAGTGGTTTTAAACTTCAGTCCTTTGAGTATGTCAACCGTGAAGCCGAGTGAGCCATTTATATGGTCTGTATTCGTGTTACTGTCTGCGGCATTGGCAGCCAGCGGATTCAGAATACGTGCACCGTAAGCCTGTTCATCATATTCGTTCGGATCATACGGATTCCGCTTCTGCATAAACGGAGGAGTATTCACAACGGATAAGATGGAACCGGCACGCAAAGAACTACGGCTTTCGTTCACCCATTGTCCGCCTGTATGCGAATATGCAAAATTGAGTGCCATCTTTAGCCATTTGGTCTGCTCACTATCCAGGTTTGCACGGAAATTATACCGATTGAAATGTGCTTTCTCCACGATACCCTGTTCATCGGAATAACCTCCGGAAACAAAATATTGCAGTTTCTCGGTCCCATTTGCCACAGACAACTGATAGTTCTGATTGACACCCGTACCGAAGAATAAATCAGTCCAGTCCACATAGCGCGTTTCACTTTCGGGGATATTGGGGGCAACATCCGAAACTGCTTTCAAATCTTTCATCAAGTCTTTATATTGTTCTGTATTCAACGCATCTATTTTTTTCCCTAATTTAGAGAAACCCACATAAGCACTCATTTTCACTTGTGGTGCACCGATCTTTCCTCTTTTAGTCGTAATCAACACTACTCCGTTTGCCGCACGTGCTCCGTAAATAGCTGCCGATGAGGCATCTTTCAGAATTTGCATGCTTTCAATATCATTCGGACTGATATTCGAAATGTCATCCGACGGCAAACCGTCCACCACATACAACGGTTCATTGGATGCCTGTACCGAAGTGGCTCCTCTCACCCGGATTGTCACTCCGGAACCCGGCATACCCGACGGCTGTACAACCTGAATACCGGCTGCCTTTCCCTGAATAGCCTGTGCGGCTGTCATAATCGGACGTTCTTCAATATCTGCCGTGGAAACGACAGATACCGCAGTCGTAATATCTTTCCGTTTCATAAAACCGTATCCCACTACGACTACCTCTTCCAGTACCTGCGAATCTTCGCTCAATGACACATTGTATATGTTCTGCTTATTGACCGTATGAGATTGGGAAACATAACCGATATAGGAGAAACTGATTTTTGCCCCCACAGGAGCTTCCAAAGAGAAACGACCGTCTATATCGGTAGCGGTTCCAATATTCTCTCCCTCCACTCTCACTGTGACACCAATCAAGGGTTCTCCCCTCCGGTCGGCCACAACACCGGTGATTGTTTTCTTATCGCCTTTCTGGGGGGCGTTCTGTTCACTTTTCAGAGTAAGCACCACTTGCTTACCCGATTCTATTTTATAACTAATAGATGATCCTTTGAAAACTTTTTCTAAAACCGCATCAATACTTTCATTACTCACTGTCAATGAAATTTTTTGATCTAATCCGGGAAGCTTATCCGTATAAAAAAAGCTGTAATCAGCCTTCTTTTCAATCACTCGTATCGTCTGGCGTATCGTCTGATTCTTCACAGAGAAAGTGATCTGCGCACTTGCCTCTTGAGACACAAACAACAAGATACAACTGAACATAACAAGCCTGAATATGATATGTAATTGTTTTCTCATTAGTAATTAGCTTTAAATTCTTTAAAATATAAGTCTGAAAATTAGACTTTTTATTATCTTTGTAAAATCGTGAAGCAAAAAGGATTCCCTTTCCCTTATCCGCATAAGGAAAATTTCTTTTTTACTATCATGTATAAACCGTATTTGATTTCGGGGTGGAATTATGCTGCTACATAATTCTACCCTCTTTATTTTATTATGAGGTGTCTTCCATAAATTGTCCTTTTTAGTTAATACTACTTCCTATTCTCACCGTATCTCCTTCTAACTCATAGGTTAAAGGATAAGTAAGGCTTATAATGTAAAATACATTATGCAAGCTACTGTTCCGGATGGTTCCGGAAAATAGCACGTTCTTCAGTTTCTCGGAGTCAAACACGACTTTCACTCCGTACATCCGCTCCAGCGTAGTCGCGATCTCCGCTAAAGAGGATGAATTAAAAATCAACATATTGTTCCGCCAAAAGTCGATTTCACGCATATCCGAGATTACAGATTTAGTAAATGTCTGCTTGCTCTTATGGTATTCTACCTTTTCCCCGGGTTTCAACAAGGTTACGTCCGTTTTATTAGAAACCTTGACGCTTCCTTCTGCCAGCAGTGTTGTGACAGAATGATCGTCACAATAGCCTTTCACATCAAAGGTGGTTCCCAACGCTTCTATCTCCAGATCATTGCAGCAGACGATAAAACGTTTATCTTTGTTTTTCGCCACTTCGAAATAGGCTTCTCCGTCCAAATAGATTTTCCGGTCGGATTTGTTGTACTCCGCATCATAAGAAAGATGAGTAGCCGAATTTAACCAGACTTTCGTTCCATCGGGCAAAGTCAGATTCGCTTTCTGTCCATAATCGACAGCCACCATGAAAGGGTCCTGTGACACCTTATTCATGTGTTCTACCCCAAAGTAAGTGGCCAGTCCCAAACAAACCGGTAATAAGATAGTGGCTGCCACCTTATATATAATAGGTTGCCAGCGCCGTTTCTTCGGAGATAGTATCTTGGGCTCATCCAGATTCCTCTGCAGATGGTTCCACATTTCTTCTTCCACTGTCTTATCGATTTCGACGGCTGCTTCTTTCCACATTTGCTCGCAAAGCAGATTAAACTCATTACGAATTCCGGGTTTACGAATCCATTCAATAAGTATCCTTCTTTCTTCAGAAGAGGCCTCCTTTTTGAAGAATTTTTCCAATAGTACTATGTAATCGTGTTGCTCCATAATTTTCCTGTTCTATTTATACTAGTCTTGAGAGACAGAAAAGGACTACAGAGAAATCGAAATAGTTCAGATATTAACTTTTATTAAAACTTCTATATTAGATATCATGTAAGAAGAGAGAGACTGAAAAGGCAATTATTCCCAGTTTGTCACGCAAGAAATCCAAAGAACGATGTACCTGTGTGGCAACAGTCTTTTCCGAGATATTCAATTGGTCGGCTATCTCACGATAGTTCAACCCTGATTTCCAGTAAAGCATAAAAACTTCCCGGCGCGCTGGAGGCAGTTCTTCTAAAAGTTTCAGGATATATTCTTCCAAAAACAAATAATCCAGTTCTTCATCTATCTCTACGGATTCGTCAGATGACTCATTCGCAAGCCTGTCTACATAATTTTGAAGCAGGAGTTCGCGTCTTACATAATGATATACCATGTTTTGGGATATTTTAAAAAGATAGCCGTCAAAATTCCCTTCCAGATCGATATTAAGCCGCTTCTCCCAGATATGGAGAAAAATATCTTGTGTGATATCTTTCGCCACCCCGGCATTGCTCACCATAGAAAGGACAAAATTATAAATGCGAGCATTGTATCCACGATACAATGCCTCAAAAGCATTTTTATTTCCTTCTTTCAATAATTGAAGTTGCTGGGTGGTAATCATTATAAAATAAGGTTAAATCATATATCGATTCAAAAATAGCGAAATAACTAAAGCCGACAACCAAAGCACTTGTTAAAATTTCAATAAATCAATATCATAGCATTTAAAAGGGAATAGAATACAAAAACACATCCTTGACATATCATATCATAAATTCAGCCATTTTGCTATAAAATTAATAGAAATTATTAATCAACAGCTACAATTTCGAACTTTTATTCCTACATTTGCGGTCAAATGATAACTTATTAACAAATTTCATAAATACCATGGCTAAAATAACGAAAGAAGCCGCTTTGCTCTATCATTCACAGGGCAAACCCGGTAAGATTGAGGTAGTGCCTACCAAACCTTACAGTACACAAACCGACTTATCACTCGCATATTCTCCCGGTGTAGCAGAACCTTGTCTCGAAATTGAGAAGAATCCGCAAGATGCGTATAAATATACGGCTAAAGGTAATCTGGTAGCCGTTATTTCCAACGGTACAGCCGTACTCGGACTGGGTGATATAGGTGCATTGAGCGGTAAACCTGTAATGGAAGGTAAAGGTCTGCTTTTCAAAATTTACGCGGGCATCGACGTTTTCGACATCGAAGTGGATGAAAAAGATCCGGAGAAATTTATTGCTGCAGTAAAGGCTATTGCTCCTACTTTCGGAGGTATCAACCTGGAAGACATCAAAGCTCCCGAATGTTTTGAAATCGAACGTCGCCTGAAAGAAGAACTGGATATACCTGTCATGCACGACGATCAGCACGGTACTGCTATTATCTCCAGTGCCGGTTTGGTGAATGCCCTGCAAGTGGCCGGAAAGAAAATCGAAGATGTAAAAATCGTTGTGAACGGTGCAGGTGCATCTGCCGTATCTTGTACTAAATTGTATGTGTCACTGGGCGCACGTCTCGAAAACATCGTCATGCTGGATAGTAAAGGCGTTATCAGCAAGGCGCGCACGGATCTGAACGAACAGAAAAGATTTTTTGCAACCGACCGCACGGATATTCACACGCTGGAAGAAGCAATCAAAGGTGCAGATGTATTCCTCGGCCTGTCGAAAGGAAATGTGTTAAGTCAGGATATGGTGCGCAGCATGGCTCCGATGCCGATCGTGTTCGCATTGGCTAACCCGACACCGGAAATCTCTTACGAAGATGCCATGGCAGCACGTCCTGACGTACTGATGGCTACCGGACGTTCCGACTATCCGAACCAGATTAATAATGTAATCGGTTTCCCGTATATCTTCCGCGGTGCTTTGGATACTCACGCTAAAGCTATCAACGAAGAGATGAAGATTGCAGCCGTACACGCTATCGCTAATCTGGCAAAACAGCCGGTACCCGATGTAGTTAATGCGGCATACCACGTGAACAACCTCTCTTTCGGCGCGGAATACTTTATCCCGAAACCGGTAGATCCACGCCTCATCACCGAAGTTTCCTGCGCAGTGGCAAAAGCTGCTATGGAAAGCGGAGTGGCTCGCACTGAAATCAAAGACTGGGATGCTTACTGTGTTCACCTGCGCGAATTGATGGGTTATGAATCCAAGCTGACCCGCCAACTGTATGATACAGCCCGCCGTTCACCGCAACGTGTCGTATTTGCCGAAGGTATCCATCCGAATATGCTGAAAGCTGCCGTTGAAGCGAAAGCCGAAGGTATCTGTCATCCTATCTTATTAGGAAACGACGAAGCTATCGGAAAACTGGCAGAAGAAATGGATCTTAGCCTGGAAGGTATTGAAATCGTCAATCTCCGTCACCCGGACGAATCGGAACGCCGCGAACGTTACTCACGCATTCTTGCAGAAAAACGTGCACGCGAAGGCTTTACTTATGAAGAAGCCAACGATAAAATGTTCGAACGCAACTACTTCGGTATGATGATGGTGGAGACAGGAGATGCGGATGCTTTCATCACCGGACTTTATACAAGATATAGCAATACGATCAAAGTGGCCAAAGAAGTAATCGGTATCCAACCGGGCTTCAAACACTTCGGAACAATGCATATCCTGAACTCCAAGAAAGGTACTTACTTCCTGGCAGACACACTGATTAACCGCCACCCGGATACGGAAACATTGATTGACATCGCTAAATTGTCTGATAAAACAGTTCGCTTCTTCAATCACACGCCGGTTATCTCAATGTTGTCATACTCCAACTTCGGTGCTGATACTGCAGGTAGCCCTGTGAAAGTGCACGAAGCTGTTGCCCACATGCAGGAAGAATATCCGGAACTGGCTATTGACGGTGAAATGCAGGTAAACTTTGCCATGAACCGCGAATTGCGTGATACCAAATATCCGTTTACCCGCCTGAAAGGAAAAGATGTAAATACATTGATTTTCCCGAACTTGAGTTCAGCAAACGCCGGTTACAAACTGTTGCAGGCAATGGACCCGGATACGGAATTCATCGGCCCTATCCAGATGGGATTGAACAAACCTATTCATTTCACCGATTTCGAAAGCTCTGTCCGCGACATTGTCAATATCACAGCTGTAGCCGTGATCGACGCCATCGTTGACAAAAAGAAAAGAGGAGGTAAATGAAACGTCCGTTATCCAAATCACAAATAGTTTGCATCAGCCTGCTTTGGTTGGCGCTTTGCTATCTAGTTCTGACAAAAGCCGAACGAATTGACGGGATGACGGTGGTAATGCTTGGCATTTCGGCAGCATTAGTGTTTATTCCTGTCTATAAGTCGATCAAAAAGAACAAATAAATATCTTTTTTCCTATTTTTAATGCGATAAAATATCAAATTTGATGTTTTATCGCATTTTTCTTTATAAAATGTTTGCTAGTTCAATTTTTATCTTTACTTTTGCAACCGAAAATAAATATCCGATGTACCCATACGCAGATGTGCAAATCTGCTATATAGCACAAAAGCACATAGTCAAACGGTATATTAGCAAATTGTCAAATTAGCACTTTATTTATATCAACCAATTAAAGAAAAAAAAGATTATGAATGCAGCAAAGGTATTAGACGATCTGAAAAGAAGATTTCCCAATGAACCGGAGTATCATCAAGCAGTAGAAGAAGTACTTTCTACTATTGAAGAAGAATACAACAAACATCCGGAGTTTGATAAAGTAAACTTGATCGAACGTTTGTGTATTCCTGATAGAGTATATCAGTTCCGTGTGACTTGGATGGACGATAAAGGTAATATTCAGACCAATATGGGTTACCGTGTTCAGCATAACAACGCAATCGGCCCTTACAAAGGCGGTATCCGTTTCCACGCATCTGTGAACCTTTCTATCTTGAAGTTCCTTGCCTTTGAACAAACATTCAAAAACTCACTGACTACTCTGCCAATGGGTGGTGGTAAAGGTGGTTCCGACTTCTCTCCTCGTGGAAAGTCAAATGCCGAAGTAATGCGTTTCGTACAGGCATTCATGCTGGAACTGTGGCGTCACATCGGTCCTGAAACTGACGTTCCTGCTGGTGACATCGGTGTTGGTGGCCGCGAAGTAGGTTTCATGTTCGGTATGTATAAAAAACTGGCTCATGAATTTACCGGAACATTTACAGGTAAAGGCCGCGAATTCGGTGGTTCACTGATTCGTCCGGAAGCTACAGGTTACGGTAACATCTACTTCCTGATGGAAATGTTGAAGAGAAAAGGAACTGACTTGAAAGGTAAAGTTTGTCTGGTTTCTGGTTCTGGTAACGTTGCTCAATATACAATCGAAAAAGTAATCGAACTGGGTGGTAAAGTAGTTACTTGCTCTGACTCTGACGGTTATATCTACGATCCGGACGGTATCGACCGCGAAAAACTGGATTATATCATGGAACTGAAGAATCTGTACCGTGGCCGTATCCGTGAATACGCAGAAAAATATGGTTGCAAATATGTAGAAGGAGCTAAACCTTGGGGTGAAAAATGTGATATCGCTCTTCCTTCTGCTACTCAAAATGAATTGAACGGTGACCACGCTCGTCAGTTGGTAGCAAACGGTTGTATCGCTGTATCTGAAGGAGCTAACATGCCTTCTACTCCAGAAGCTATCAAAGTATTCCAGGATGCAAAAATCCTTTATGCTCCGGGTAAAGCTGCTAACGCCGGTGGTGTATCAGTATCAGGTCTTGAAATGACTCAAAACTCTATCAAATTAAGCTGGAGCGCTGAAGAAGTAGACGAAAAGCTGAAGAGTATCATGAAGAATATCCACGAAGCTTGCGTTCAGTACGGTACAGAAGCTGACGGATACGTAAACTATGTGAAGGGTGCTAACGTAGCCGGATTCATGAAGGTTGCTAAAGCAATGATGGCACAAGGTATCGTATAATCAGCAAAAGATATATAAGCTATAGTTTATTTAAAAGCTCCCGTCTTCCGTGAAGGAAGTGCGGGAGTTTTTTTATGCAATAAAAAGATGTACGCCCCCCGGGTGTCAGCACAATAATCTTTGTAGAAAAATAAATAGCAGACAATACACACACAATTCATAGTTATTCTCTATCTTTAGATAGAAATTATCTGTTTGACAAGCGAGCAAAAGAAGCCTATCTTTGTTATATATTATAAACCCCGGATGAAAGAATAAAAGGAAACAGTCTGCTTATACTTGTATCCGACTAAAAAATCTATTTATGGAAAAGAAAAAACTTACTGCAGCGAACGGTCGTCCTATCGCTGACAATCAAAACTCGCAAACCGCAGGTCAACGCGGACCTGTAATGTTACAAGATCCCTGGCTTATAGAGAAACTTGCCCATTTTGATCGTGAAGTAATTCCTGAAAGACGTATGCACGCTAAAGGTTCGGGAGCTTACGGTACGTTTACTGTCACCCATGACATTACAAAGTACACCCGTGCTGCTATTTTCAGTAAAGTCGGAAAACAAACAGAATGTTTTGTCCGTTTCTCCACCGTAGCCGGAGAACGTGGAGCTGCTGATGCAGAACGTGACATCCGTGGTTTTGCTATGAAATTCTATACGGAAGAAGGTAACTGGGATTTGGTGGGTAACAACACTCCTGTATTCTTCTTACGTGATCCGCTTAAATTTCCGGATCTGAATCATGCCATCAAACGAGATCCGAAAACAAATATGCGTAGCCCGAACAGTAACTGGGACTTCTGGACGCTTTTACCGGAAGCATTACATCAAGTTACTATCACTATGAGTCCGCGTGGTATTCCTTATTCATATCGCCACATGCACGGATTCGGCAGTCATACTTATAGTTTTATCAATGCAGAAAATCAACGTATTTGGGTTAAATTCCATCTGCGTACCTTGCAGGGTATCAAGAATCTGACAGACCAGGAAGCAGAAGCAATAGTTGCTAAAGATCGCGAATCTCATCAACGTGATCTCTTCGAGAGCATCGAAAAGGGCGATTATCCGAAATGGTTATTCCAGATTCAGTTAATGACGGAGGAAGAAGCGGACAACTATCGTATCAACCCGTTTGACCTGACTAAAGTATGGCCGCACAAAGATTTCCCTCTACAAGATGTTGGTGTCCTTGAACTGAACCGCAACCCGGAAAATTATTTTGCTGAAGTGGAACAAGCTGCTTTCAACCCGATGAATATTGTAGACGGTATCGGTCTGTCTCCCGACAAAATGTTACAAGGTCGTTTATTCTCTTATGGCGACGCACAACGTTATCGTCTAGGGGTGAATGCAGAACAAATTCCGGTCAACAAACCTCGTTGTCCTTTCCACGCCTATCATCGTGACGGTGCTATGCGCGTAGACGGTAATTACGGTGCTACCAAAGGATATGAACCGAACAGTTACGGCGAATGGCAGGATTCTCCTACTATGAAAGAACCGCCTCTTAAAGTTACCGGTGAAGTTTACAACTACAATGAACGGGAATATGATGACGACTATTATAGCCAACCGGGTGACTTATTCCGACTGATGCCAGCTGAAGAACAACAATTATTGTTCGAAAATACAGCTCGCGCCATGGGAGACTCCGAATTGTTTATCAAACAACGTCATGTGCGCAACTGCTACAAAGCCGATCCTGCATATGGAACAGGAGTTGCCAAAGCGCTGGGTATTGACTTACAAGAGGCTTTGAAAGAATAATCTGCTATCACTTTCCTCTACAGGTACTCCTTCTTCCCAAAGAAAGAGTACCTGTTTTCTTATACCCCATAAGGTATAATTCATAAATCTACAACTAAATTTATACCCTAAAGGGTGTAAAATAGAAAATTTACATTATCTTTGTACCCAAAAGGGTATAATATGAATGATAAATCATTATCAGAATACGTCAAGCAAATGCGTAAAGAACATAACTTGACCCAAGTAGAGCTGTCCGAAAAATCAGGAGTCGGGTTACGTTTTGTACGCGAACTCGAACAGGGGAAACAGACTTTGCGTCTTGATAAAGTAAATCAAGTGCTTAGTCTCTTTGGAACGGAAGTGGGTGTTGTACCAATAAGTAAATTCAACAAGCTATGAGACAAGCACTCATATACAACCAAGACCAGTTGGCAGGATTGCTTACAGAAGATGAAAATGGCTATACCTTTCAATATGATACAGCCTACATTAAATCCAGCGATGCGGAATCTATCAGCCTCACACTGCCAATCTCGGAAAAGCCATATACAAGTCTAATATTATTCCCATTCTTTGACGGTCTTATTCCTGAAGGCTGGCTTTTAGATATTGCTGAAAAAAGTTGGAAGATAAATCGACGTGACCGTATGTCACTACTGCTTGCCTGTTGCAAAGATTGCATCGGTGCAGTTAGTGTGATTCCCATCTTAAATAAAGAATAATGATGAGCAGATGCCTATATTGTTATCAGGAACTTGGCGAGGGAGAAACTGATTTTCACCCTCAATGCGGAAAGAAAATATTTGGGAGCAAAACAGTTCCTCTCCTACCTTATACAAAAGCGGATATTAAGCAACTTGCCGAACAAGTCATACGCTCACAAACCACACTTACAGGAGTGCAAGCAAAATTGTCTCTCGATATATCATCGTCCCCCAACCAACCGCAACGCTTTACTATCGTTGGTTTATGGGGACGTTATATTCTCAAACCGCAAACGGAACAATTTAAATACATGCCTGAAGTTGAGGATTTAACGATGCATCTTGCCGAATTGGCTAAAGTGAACGTTGTCCCTCATTCATTGATTCGTTTTGCCGATGGCGAATTGGCCTATATCACTAAACGCATAGATAGAACCGCAAAGGGTGAGAAGTTGCCAATGGAGGATATGTGCCAGCTCTCGGAACGCCTCACAGAGTATAAATATAAGGGCTCTTATGAAAAGATAGCAAAGATAATTATGCAATATTCCTCTGTGCCAAAACTTGACGTAATAAATTTCTGGGAACAAGTCGTTTTCTCATGGCTGACCGGAAATGCGGATATGCATCTGAAAAACTTTTCACTTTATAGTCAGCGTAAAGGCTATTATTCACTGACCCCGGGATATGACATGATCTCTACGGCACTCCTCATGCCGGAGGACACTGAAGAATTGGCTTTGACACTTAATGGAAAAAGACGCAAAATCAAGCGTTCTGATTTTGAAGTTGCCATGAATAGTTGCAGTTTAGAGAAAAAGATCATAGACAACCTATTTTCTAAATTTACCAAAGTTGCCGAAAAATGGTTAGAGTTCATAGATATTTCTTTCTTGCCTAAAGAAATGAAGCAACAGTACAAGTTGATTATAACAAGGAAGTTAGATTTATTATAAAAACAGTGCGGGGATTTAAAAAGGAATAATTCATTTATAACATTAATTTTAAAAAGGCGCTAATTTTATTGAATTACTTAAGTGATGAAGTACTGCATTTCAAAAAAGAAACTTAACTTTGCAACCAAGTTTTATAAAAGAGACTGAATTAGTAAACTAAAAAGGAAAATCAAATGAAAATTAAGACTTTAATAGCCTATTTCATCTTTACATGTGCAATATCTTCCTGCATACAGGATGAAGCATTAAATTCAGAAGCAGCCATTGATGTTTGTTCAGGCGATGATGTGCAATTGGCAAATATCGATGCAGATTCTAAAGTAATCAATGTATATGTAAATAAAGGAGCCGACCTTTCCAAACAAAAATTAGAATTTACACTTCCACAAGGAGCTACAATTAAAGTAAATACTCCAATAACTGGAGATACTGAATCTACCTATGATTTCAGCGAAGAACCGCACTCCCGTAAATTCACTGTTACATCAGAAGACGGTCAATGGCAGCCTGTTTATACCGTTAATGTGATTTTAGCGGAATTACCTACCCTTTTCAAATTTGAAGAATTACTGACAACCTCCAGTGAATACGATACATTTTACGAATTTACACCTGCAACCTCACAAGAAATATCTAAAGTATTACAATGGTCAAGCGGTAATCCCGGTTTTAAATTAACGGGTATGGCTAATTCTAGAATAGATTACCCAACAGTACAAGTTGCAAATGGTTTTAAAGGTAAGGCTGTAAAGCTAGAAACTCGTAATACTGGAGATTTTGGTGCAATGGTAAAAATGTATATTGCTGCTGGAAATTTATTTATCGGGACATTTGAAGTAGAAAATGCACTGACAAATCCTAGAAAAGCAACGAACTTTGGTTTTCAATTTTATAAACATCCCATAGCACTTAAAGGATATTATAAATTTAAAGCTGGGGAAGTTTATTCTGTAGAAGGACAGCCACAAACCGGAAAAAGGGACAAATGTGATATTTATGCTGTTATGTATGAGGCAGAAAATAATTCTATCATGCTTAATGGTGATAACGTATTTAACTCTGATAAATTGGTATTATTAGCACGAATAGAACCTGAAGATATTGTTGAATCAGATGAATGGAATGAGTTTACTATACATTTCGAATCAGTAAAAGGACGAGAAATTGACGATACGAAACTACAAAACGGTAAATATAAATTAGGTATTGTACTATCATCCAGCGTAGATGGCGCCTATTTTAGAGGAGCTGTCGGTAGCACTCTATACGTTGATGAGCTAGAACTTATTTGTAAAGAATAAATAAAACTAACACAATGAAAAAATATCAATCAATCAATATCATAGTTGTGCTGCTATTTGTAAGCATATTCACAGCTCAAGCACAGGAAGAAAGAAACCAAGGTATCATCTGGTCTTATTTACATGGATGGGAATATGGAATAAAAGCCGGTTTCAATATTGGTGGAACTTCACCATTACCTCTACCAAAAGAAATCCGTAAAATTGATAGTTATGCACCAGGAATCGCAATTTCAATTGAAGGTAATGCGACGAAGTGGTTCGATCCCAAATGGGGGATGACTGTAGGAGTGCGACTTGAAAATAAGAATATGACCACCGAAGCTACCGTAAAAAATTACGGTATGAAAATTATCAACACCAATGGTGGAGAATTACAAGGATTATGGACAGGAGGAGTAAAGACCAAAGTTAAAAACTCATATCTGACAATTCCGGTGGTTGCTAACTATAAGATAAGCAAGCGTTGGAAATTGTCTGCAGGTCCATACATATCATACCTCATCGAAGGAGGATTCTCCGGACATGTATACAACGGTCATTTACGTACCCCGGACCAAACAGGTTCACGAGTTGTTTTCTCTGGGGAAAGCATAGCTACCTATGATTTTTCCGAAAATCTCCGAAAATTTCAATGGGGACTACAACTAGGCGGCGAATGGAGAGCATTTAAACATCTAAATGTATACGCTGACTTAACGTGGGGGATGAATGATATTTTCAAAAAAGATTTTGATACAATCTCATTTGCCATGTATCCTATTTATTTGAACGTGGGATTTGGATATGCATTTTAGCATATTGTTTTATACTAAACGATCCAGAATATTGTGTCAATAGAAAACTACGGGAATTCTTCTCGTAGTTTTTTATTTATGTATGGGCTAAATCAATAAATACAGGGTAGTATCGTAAGCGTCTCTGCGTTTCTATACCACCAAAAAGCGGGTATCTCTCATCAATAAAATAGTCCAATAAGGTTCAAACAGGCGTAAGATGGCTTGTTTTTGTTGCAATGAATCTATATAAATCCGGCTTGTATGGCTTAATAATCCCACTTTGATAGCCAGGGCTGTACAGCCTACATATGTAGGCTATAAAAAGATTACCGTTTCCAATGTATTATTTAGCTGCCAAATACAAGTTATCATCCTATAAAGTGAATATTCTTGTGGCTTCATATGGGTGTTTTTCCATGATACTACACTAAAGCGGATGCAGTAGGGGTATGATAGATACCTGTTTGAGAAATCATCTATCACACTTATCTTATTGAAAATTAGCTTAATATAAAAATAAATGATAGTATGGTAAATATTTTTCACTATGTAGTATTTGCTGAGTTCAAATTCATTGAAACTTTATATCCGGAGTTATTCTATAGTGAACAAATTCTTTTCTGTATCGTATATTGAATGACATTTTGGGTATGATTGCCATAAACAAATAATTATTCTCCCTCACTACAAAAAAATTCCCCACTGTCCAAAAACAGTAAGGGAAATTTATTTAATATTTATTTGATATATATACAGGATTTTACAGAAAAACGAGGATATCCTCATAGACACCCTCGTTTATACAATAAACACACATTAAATGTATGCCAACTTATATTATAACAATCTTATTCACATATTACTTCAAATTCATCCACAATCAAAGTACTACCACCAGCACCTTTAAATAAATCACCATCTTTACTTGAAGAGCAAACTATAGCAAATTTATATTTTGCATTTCGATCATACTCTTGTAAATATTCAAATTCAATGTTAAAAGGAGTATATTCTTTAATATCCTCAACGATAATATTAGCAACAGCAACTCTTAATTCCGAAGTGTTCACATCGTGACCTGTCAATACAATCTCTTTACCATCCTCGCCTGTTTGCACTTTATACAATACGGCTTGAATCTGTCCTTTATCTTTAATATCAACCGGTTTTACATCTTCATAATTAGAAGCATCAAGATAATTAGAACCTGATTCATATTTATAAACACCCTTAAAACGAAGCGGTTTTCCACCTAAACTAACTGTTTCTGCATCAAGACCAAATTTAGTACAACTCAACCTATCACCTTGTAAAGCAGGCATCATATCAAATTTACCAATAAAAATAGAACCGGCAGTAATCTTCGGAACTAATGAATTTGGCTCATTTGGATATTCAAAAGTTATCAGTTTAGCCGCATACGTACCATCCTCTCTAGTTTCCTTTCTCAACAAAGTACCACCTAAAATACCAGCTCCAGCAGCACTTCCTGCCCACAAATCTTTGGGTAACAGTTCATCATTCTTACTACCTTCCTTCCAGTCTTCAAAAGAATATTTCAATACCTTACGAGTACCTTCCACAAAAGCTGTATAAACTTTCACGGTGCCATCTTCCGCCGTCACAGTATAAGTCACTTTCTTATTATTCGAGAAGTCCTGTGCTACGCCGGAAGCCGGAGTAATAGTTGCTCCTTCAGATATTTCAATAATAGGAGTAAACTTTAAAGATTCTACTTCCTCATTAACAGCAAAAACAATCGTACCAGCTTCTTCATTTATAACTGGTTGTTCTACTACTGCCTCATCGTCAATAATAAAACTTGTTATTTTAGCCTCCGAACTTTCACTACCTGTCAATTTACGACCAACAAAAGTAGCCTTTACATTTTGATTTAAAGGAGCACCAACCTTTACACCTATTTCAATATTAATATTGCTACCTTTCACAGTACCAGAAATACTAACAGGGCAATTACCAAGTGGCTGTACCAAATCTAGATTCTGTTGACCTTCAAAAGCATAACCACCATCTATAGCTTTCACAGTGCAAGGATCAACTTCAATATCACCAACATTTACCAAAAAAGTAAAATTCTTCAATGATAATGCAATTTGGTTAGTTCCCTTATTAGACTGTGAAATTGTGATTTTTTGATTTTCGGTAGTTCCCATTTGATTACCATCCACATTTACAGACAGATTACCAACATAGCCTCCAGCCAATTCTGTATCTATCGGATATTTCACTTCATCGTCATCATCACTACAACTCATGAATATGCTAACAGAACAAACAAGCATAAACAAGTACAATAAACTCTTCTTCATAATTCTCATAATTAATTAATAATCTATTTGATCACAAAAACGAGTGCAAAGTAACAACTTTATAATAATTCACACAAGGTCAATTCTTTGTATTTTATGTTCTATTTTTAAGATTATAAGACCATATTTCCTGTCTATATAGACTTTTTTAAGGTTAATATTCACACTATACGGTATGCTACGGAAGATTTAAATCATATTTTAATTTAGTTAAAAAGACCAACGGTCAGAAAATAGAATCTTATCAATTCCAACACATAAAAAAACGATCCTCCTAGTACTTCCAAAATTTGTTTCACATTAAATTATTGCGAGTTCCACTTAAAAAGGCATCAACACTACTCCCAGCTTCTTCTTTCCATCCATCTTGACCACCATCGGTTTCTCAAAGCGAACATGACGAAGATATTTCGTTTCTTCCACCGCAGGTTGCGCATTGAGGAAGTCCTGATTATACACACCATCATTCATAAAGGCGTTAATAGTAAAATATCCAACTCCAAATGAAGTCAAATTTTGGAAAAAGTGTGTCCCTTGACTTGGATCTACCCGATAATTAGTCAATCCGGCTTCCACAATCACACGGGCAGCCGAAATATGCGGCCACTTCACAGGGATGCCGAGCCAAGTATCGCTGCTTCCCCAACGTCCCGGACCGACAAGCACATAATTCTTTCCTTCATTCAAGAATTGTTGGTTAATCTTTTCTATCTCCCAGGCAATTGTCTGATTGTTGGAGGCACTATAATTATCGGTCTTTACATAGACCACATCATAAATATCATTCATGATACCATGTCCCAATGAATTATATGAGCGGAGAATCACATCTTCATCCGGTATCTCGTTCAAATCCTCATCCAGCATTTCTTTACTGTCTACGATAGGACGGATCTGCAACAGATAGAAAGTTCCGGATTTATCATGTTCGCGACTTAACGTTGCTGCAAATTCAATTTCAACCGGACGGCGCATCTCCTGTTCACCATATTTCAATACTAACTGCAGAATACGAGCTAACGGAAAAACATCATGTTGCAGGATATTAGCAAAAGTAATCACCTTACGTCCTCCCGGATATAAACCATCACGAATGATCTGATCGTACGGATCGTAGGTAGAAGCAATATAACGCAGAGCACCGTCACTTTCTGCCTCTTTGACATGAAGTTTCAGCAAATTAAAACCATCGTCGATAGAAAAATCATGTCCGGCATTTTTCAAATCCAATGCATAGAAACGGGTTTGAGTCTCCTTGAGAGCAATTTCCATTTCGCTGGTCTGTAACACCTGATTAGGATGATAAGGAGAAAAACGAAGGGTCATGCCACCGTCAACAATATATTTTCCTAATCCCAAAGCCAGATTCACCGTTCCCTCTTCTGCCTTTTCATTCCCCAACGGATAATAATTGAGCGAGCGTGCCACACCGGACATGGAAGGATAATAACGGTCACCATACTGATTGCCAACTACTTCCTGTAAGATAACAGCCATTTTCTCCTGATCGATTACATTCGACGTAGCTTGCATATACGCTTTGCTGTCACGGAAATAAACCGAAGCATACACCCCTTTGATGGCATCGGAAAGCATCCGCAACATTTCATAGCGGTCGTCCAGATAAGGAATCATGTATGTGTTATAAATTCCAGCAAAAGGCTGATAATGTGAGTCCTCTAATAAGGAAGAAGACCGAATGGCAATCGGAGACTTCACGACATCGAAGAAAGTGAAAAAGTCCTCTATCAACCGGTCCGGTAACTTAGCCTTCAAAAAATATTTTAAAATCGTAGCATCATCCGCATCCGACAGTGCAATCTGATACAAGTTATTGGTGTCCATGAACTCATCAAAGACATCCGTGCAAAGCACCACTGTTTTCGGAATAGCAATACGCGCATTTTCAAACTCGTCAAACTCCGGATGACGCTTCACCATATTATCAATAAATGCCAGCCCACGCCCTTTTCCTCCGAGAGAGCCATCCCCGATACGGGCAAAGTTAGAATAACGGTCGAAGCGGTCGCGCTTAAAGACCGCCACGACTCCCTGGTTCTTCATCTTACGATACTTCACAATCGCCTCAAAGATGATTTTACGGTGAGCATCCACATCCTGAAGACTATTCCAGGTTATCGGTTTCAAAAATTCAGCCACCGGGAACATGGCACGTGAATAAAACCAACGCGACACGTGATTCCTGCTGATATGATATAAGAAAGATTCCGCAGGTACGGCAAAAAGAATGTTTTGCAGCTCCTTCAAATTCCGGACGCGGGCAATCTCCTCCCCGGTATCCGGATTGCGGAAAATAAAATCACCAAAACCAAAATTATCGGAGACGATACGGCGCAAATCAACGTCCATCTTCTTGGAGTTCTTGTCGATAAAGCTGGCACCATACTTGGCTGCATAAGACGAATTTTCAGATTCGGAAGACTGAATAATCAAAGGAACAAACGGATCATTCTTACGTATCTCCGCACACAGCTTGATACCTGCCAGACCGTCTTTCTCTCCCCGTTCCACTTTCGGGAAACGGACGTCAGTGATTACCCCCAATATATTATTCTGATACTTATGATAGATCTCCATCGCCTCCTGATACGTACGTGCCAACACTATTTTAGGACGTCCGCGCATACGAAGCGTACGCTGGTGTGCATTCAAGGCTTCGGTAGAGAATTCCTGACTCTGCTTCAACACGAACTTATACAGATTCGGCAAAATAGAAGAATAGAAACGAATACCATCCTCCACCAAAAGAATCAGCTGCACACCGACTTCCTGCACATCGTGTTCCAGATTCATCTTGTCCTCTATCAACTTAATGATAGACACCAACAGGTCGGTATTACCCAACCAGCAGAACACATATTCGAACGCACTTAAATCTTCATTGATAATCCGTTTGGTAATACCATGGCTAAAAGGAGTCAGTATGACGATAGGAATATGCTCGTATTTCTCTTTGATGTGACGGCCGATATCGAAACTGTCATTATCCCCCGTACTCGGCATACAAATCACCAGGTCGAACGACATATTTTCCAACTGTGACAGTGCTTCCTCCTCCGTAGATACCTGCGAGAAACGAGGTGGATAGCGCAGAGACAAAGAAGTGTATTCATTGAAAATCTTCTCATCAATGCGCCCGTCATCCTCCAACATGAAAGCATCGTAAGGATTAGCGATTAATAACACGTTAAAAATCCGCCTTGTCATCAAGTTAGCGAATTGTGTATCTTTGAAGTAAAGCTGGTTTAATTTATATTTACTAAGCATAAAGTCATTCTCCTTTCTTATTTCAAATCGTCTATCTGCAGAATCACATTTTGCAAAGTTAATTCTTTAAATCTCATTTTCCACCATCTTCTTTATAAAGTTTACTTGTTTATCTCTTATTATTTTGTAGATTTGTAACTTTAAGTTTATTCAAAAAGACTTTTTATTCACATGAAAAAAGTAACTTTATTAATGAGTGGAATCATGGTGATGTCATGCGCTCCCCAACAGAAAAAGCTAGTCTACCCCGAGACGGCAAAGGTAGACACCGTAGACGTGTACTTCGGTACACAAGTTCCCGACCCTTACAGATGGCTGGAAAATGACACCAGTGCAGCTACTACTGCCTGGGTAGAAGCACAAAACAAAGTAACGAATGAGTATCTAAGTCAGATTCCATTCCGGGAAAACTTGTTGAAACGATTGACCACACTGGCCGATTACGAGAAGATCAGTGCGCCAATCAAGAAACATGGCAAATATTACTTCAGTAAAAATGACGGCCTGCAAAACCAGAGTGTATTCTACGTACAGGATTCACTGGACGGCGAGCCTCGCGTTTTCCTCGACCCGAACAAGCTCTCGGACGATGGCACAGTGGCACTGACCGGTCTTTACTTCTCAAACGACGGCAAATATACCGCTTACAGTATCTCACGCAGCGGATCGGATTGGTCTGAAATATTTGTCATGGACACTGAAAGTGGCAAACTATTGGAAGACCATATCGAATGGGCCAAATTTACCGGTGCCGCCTGGCAGGGAGACGGATTCTACTACAGTGCCTACGATGCTCCCGCCAAAGGAAAAGAATTCTCCAACGTAAACGAAAAGCACAAAATCTATTATCACAAAATAGGTGAACCGCAATCGAAAGATAAACTGATTTATCAGAATCCGGCTTATCCGAAACGTTTCTATACAGCCAGCACCAGCGAAGACGAACGTATTCTCTTCCTCACAGAATCCGGTGCCGGAAGAGGCAACAACTTATTTATAAGGGACCTGAAAAAGCCGAATTCTCCTTTTATCCAACTGACTACCGACCTCGACTACCAATACTACCCGATTGAAGTGATCGGCGATCAGATGTATATTTATACTAACTATGGCGCACCGAAAAACCGGATCATGGTAGCCGACATCAACCGTCCGAAACTGGAGGACTGGAAAGAACTCGTTCCCGAATCGGAAGCCGTTCTTTCAAACGCAGAAGTGATCGGTGGCAAACTGTTCCTTACTTACGACAAAGATGCTTCGAACCATGCATACGTTTACGGCCTCGACGGCAAACAAATTCAGGAGATTCAACTGCCGTCACTCGGTTCCGTAGGCTTTAGCGGCAACAAAGATGATAAAGAATGTTTCTTCGGATTTACTTCATTCACCATTCCGGGTGCCACTTACAAATATGATATGGACCAGAACACCTACGAACTATACCGTGCACCGAAAGTACAGTTCAACTCGGATGATTTTGTGACGGAACAAGTATTCTTTGCCAGCAAAGACGGTGTAAAAGTCCCGATGTTCCTTACCTATAAAAAAGATCTGAAGAAAGACGGCAAAAATCCTGTATTCCTCTACGGATACGGTGGTTTCGGCATCAGCCTCAACCCGGGTTTCAGTGCAATGCGCATCCCATTCCTCGAAAATGGCGGTATCTACGCACAAGTCAACCTGCGTGGTGGCAGCGAATACGGTGAAGACTGGCACGTAGCCGGAACTAAGATGCAGAAGCAGAATGTATTCGACGACTTCATCTCTGCTGCCGAATATCTTATCAACGAAAAATATACGAATAAAGACAAAATCGCCATTGTAGGTGGCTCCAACGGTGGTCTGCTGGTAGGTGCCTGCATGACACAGCGTCCGGACCTGTTCCGTGTAGCAATTCCGCAGGTAGGCGTGATGGATATGCTTCGCTATCATAAATTTACTATCGGCTGGAACTGGGCAAGCGATTACGGAACAAGCGAAGACAGCAAAGAAATGTTTGAATACCTCAAAGGCTATTCTCCATTGCACAACCTGAAACCGGGCACGAAATATCCGGCAACACTAGTGACCACTGCCGACCATGACGACCGTGTGGTTCCCGCCCATTCATTCAAGTTTGCCGCTACGCTGCAAGCAGACAACGACGGTACAAACCCGACACTGATCCGCATCGACAGCAAAGCAGGTCACGGTGCAGGCAAACCGATGGCAAAAGTACTTGAAGAACAGGCAGACATCTACGGTTTCATCATGTACAATTTGGACATGAAGCCGGATTTTAAGAAGTAAAAGTACAAAGTATTAAATTCAGGTATCAAGTATTAAGTATTAGCACTGAATACTTGATACCTAATGCTTTTTCTACTATCATCTTATCATTATTTAATCAAAATAATGGCATAAAATCAATCACATCTGAAAAATTTTCCTATATTTGCAGTGAGTTAGTTGACATTTTATCAGAATTAACCTTTTAAAATATAGTATCATGAACATCCAGAAAATCATGTCCTCTTTGGAGGCTAAGCATCCCGGTGAATCTGAATATCTTCAGGCAGTGAAGGAAGTTCTTCTTTCTATCGAAGATATATACAATCAACATCCTGAATTTGAAAAAGCTAAAATCATAGAAAGATTGGTAGAACCTGACCGTATCTTCACTTTCCGTGTGACATGGGTAGACGATAGAGGCGAGGTACAGACCAATCTCGGCTATCGTGTACAATTCAATAATGCGATAGGCCCATATAAAGGTGGTATCCGTTTCCATGCATCCGTTAATCTTTCCATTTTGAAGTTCCTCGGTTTCGAACAAACATTCAAGAATGCACTGACTACCTTGCCTATGGGTGGCGGTAAAGGCGGTTCCGATTTCTCTCCACGCGGAAAGAGTGATGCTGAAATCATGCGTTTCTGCCAGGCATTTATGCTGGAGTTGTGGCGTCATCTCGGACCGGACATGGATGTGCCTGCCGGTGACATCGGCGTAGGAGGATGTGAAGTGGGCTATATGTTCGGCATGTACAAGAAACTGACTCGTGAATTTACCGGTACATTCACTGGTAAAGGATTAGAATTCGGCGGTTCATTGATTCGTCCGGAAGCTACTGGTTTTGGAGGACTGTATTTTGTCAATCAGATGCTTCAGGCAAAAGGGATTGATATAAAAGGTAAGACAGTAGCCATCTCCGGTTTCGGCAACGTTGCCTGGGGAGCAGCTACTAAAGCTACCGAACTGGGTGCAAAAGTGATTACGATTTCCGGTCCGGACGGATATATCTACGATCCGGATGGTATCAGCGGCGAGAAGATAGACTATATGCTCGAACTTCGTTCTTCGGGTAACGATATTGTGGCTCCTTATGCTGAACAGTATCCGAACGCAACCTTCGTAGAAGGAAAACGCCCGTGGGAAGTGAAAGCAGACATCGCACTTCCTTGCGCCACCCAGAACGAATTAAATGGAGAAGATGCTCAAAATCTCATAAAAAATGACGTACTTTGCGTCGGAGAAATTTCCAATATGGGATGTACCCCTGAAGCTATCGATCTTTTCATTGAACATAAGACGATGTATGCTCCCGGTAAAGCGGTCAACGCAGGTGGTGTAGCCACTTCTGGTCTGGAAATGTCTCAAAACGCAATGCACCTTAGCTGGAGTGCCGCCGAAGTGGACGAAAAACTCCATGCAATCATGCACGGCATCCATGCACAATGCGTGAAATACGGCACGGAACCCGACGGATACATTAATTATGTGAAGGGTGCCAACATTGCCGGATTTATGAAAGTAGCTCACGCAATGATGGGACAAGGCGTTATTTAGAAGACTTTGTTTAGTTGTATTTGTATTTGTGGTTTGCGCTGCTCGTCTCCTGTGACAGGACGCGGGTAGCGCTATTTTTTTGAGATTAACATTATTTTCGCTGGAATTAATTATCTTTGTAGCATGATAGGTTAAATAATAGTTTGTGAATTTGTTATATGCGATAAACAACTCACAACTAATAATTTACCATTATTGGTTTTGTAATTAATAATCAAGTAATAAATAAAAAATGCTACAACCCGAATTGAAATTTCGCCGTGACAAAATTCGCAGTCTGATGGTGTCGCAGGGCATTGACGCCGCACTTATCACGTGTAATGCAAATCTAATTTACACGTATGGCTGTGTAGTCAGTGGCTATCTTTACCTCCCCCTTCATTCGCCTGCACTATTATTTTTTAAACGTCCTAATAACATCACAGGAGAGCACTCATTCTCTATCCGCAAACCGGAACAAATTGTTGATCTGCTGAAAGAACAAGGATTACCGATGCCAACCAAACTGATGTTAGAAGGTGACGAACTTCCTTATACGGAATATTGTCGTCTGGCCGGTCTCTTCCCGGAAGCGGAAGTGGTAAATGGTACCCCGTTGATTCGCCAGGCACGCAGCGTGAAAACACCTGTAGAAATTGAAATGTTCCGCCGCTCCGGCATTGCTCATGCAAAGGCTTATGAGCAGATTCCAGGTGTTTATCGTCCCGGTATGACGGATATTGAATTTTCCATCGAAATAGAACGCCTGATGCGCCTGCAAGGTTGCCTCGGAATTTTCCGGGTATTCGGACGCAGTATGGAAATATTCATGGGTAGCGTACTGACCGGAGATAATGCCGGTTACCCCTCTCCTTATGATTTTGCCTTAGGCGGTCAGGGACTTGATCCTGCCTTGCCGGGAGGAGCAAATAAAACTCCGTTAAAAGAGGGACAAAGCGTTATGGTGGACTTAGGTGGCAACTTCAACGGTTACATGAACGATATGAGCCGTGTATTCTCCATCGGCAAACTGCCCGAAGAAGCTTACACCGCCCATCAGGTTTGTCTGGATATCCAAGAAAAAATTGCTTCCATTGCCAGACCGGGTATTGCCTGTGAAGTGCTTTACGACACAGCAGTCGAAGTGGTCAAAGCAGCCGGATTTGCCGACAAATTTATGGGAACAGGACAACAAGCCAAATTTATCGGTCACGGCATCGGGCTTGAAATTAACGAAGCTCCGGTACTGGCTCCCCGCATAAAGCAACAATTAGAACCGGGTATGGTCTTTGCCCTCGAACCGAAAATCGTTATTCCGGGTGTAGGTCCCGTAGGTATCGAGAACTCTTGGGTAGTGACCAACGAAGGAATAGAAAAACTGACGAACTGCAATGAAGAAATCATTGAATTAAGTTAAACAGACGATGAAAAAGATGTGTCCGGCAAAGAACAGGCACATCTTTTTCTACTAATAATAACACACTTAACCCCCAAAACCAATGAAACAACCTTTCATTCTAACCCTTGTATCCTCTGTTGCCTGTGCTGCAACAGCCGCCAATAAAGCACCGGAAAACACCACACCGACAAAGTCAAAAACACCCAACGTTGTATTTATCTACGCCGACGATCTCGGCTACGGCGATCTGGAATGTTACGGAGCTAAAAACGTACAGACACCCAACGTCAACCGACTGGCAAAATCGGGAATCCTTTTCACCAATGCTCATGCAACAGCCGCCACCAGCACCCCTTCCCGCTACTCCATGCTAACCGGAGAATACGCATGGCGCAAAGAAGGAACGGATGTAGCGGCAGGAAATGCCGGAATGATTATCCGTCCCGAACAATACACCATGGCAGATATGTTCAAAAGTGTCGGTTACACCACTGCCGCAGTAGGCAAATGGCATCTGGGACTCGGAGATCAAACCGCCACTCAAGACTGGAATGCTCCGTTACCGTGCGCACTGGGCGATTTAGGTTTCGACTATCATTACATTATGGCAGCTACAGCCGACCGTGTACCCTGTGTATACATCGAAAACGGGAAAGTAGCCAACTATGATCCGAGTGCTCCCATCGAAGTCAGTTATCAAAAGAACTTCGAGGGTGAACCTACCGGAAAAAGTAATCCTGAATTACTTTATAACCTCAAGCCAAGTCACGGTCACGACATGTCGATCGTTAATGGAATTTCACGCATCGGTTTTATGAAAGGCGGTGGAAAGGCACTCTGGAAAGACGAAAACATTGCTGATTCACTTACCACACACGCCATTCAATTCATCGAGGAAAACCAAAACAAACCTTTCTTTCTCTACTTTGCCACCAATGACGTACATGTGCCCCGCTTTCCTCACGACCGTTTCAGAGGAAAAAATCCGATGGGATTAAGAGGCGATGCTATCGTACAGTTCGATTATTGTGTCGGTGAAATCCTGAATACACTCGAAAAACTGGGATTAAGAGAAAATACACTCATTATTCTTTCAAGTGACAACGGCCCGGTAGTAGACGACGGATACGATGACAAAGCAGAAGAACTACTCAACGGTCATAGTCCTGCGGGACCACTACGGGGCAACAAATATAGTGCCTTTGAAGGAGGAACCCGTATTCCTGCCATCGTCAGCTGGCCTGCAGGAGTAAAAAAAGGAATGACTTCAGACTTATTGGTTTCACAAGTGGACTGGCTCGCCTCTCTCGCTTCCCTGACCGGAGCTACGATGCCTAAGAATACCGCACCGGATAGTTACAACTATCTGGGAAGTTGGCTGGGTAAAGAAAAGACAGACCGCCCGTGGGTGATAGAGCAGGCTTCTAATCACACACTTTCCGTCCGCACCAAAGACTGGAAATACATCGAACCGAATGACGGACCGAAAATGATTCAATGGGGACCGAAGATAGAAACCGGAAACTCTAAAGAACCCCAGCTTTATAAGATGAAAGAAGTGAAAGAGGTAACCAACTATGCAAAGAATATGCCGGAGAAAGTGGCAGAACTGCAAAGTATCCTTCAAAGCGTACGCGAAGGAAAGGACTTAATCGGGAAATAATTCCAGATATGAAACACTGAAACGCTTTTATTTTAATGACAACAATATCATGAATTATCAATCAATCCCGTTGATAGGCAGTGCCCTGCTCCTATCTACCCTATCTGCCAACGGACAGAAAAAAAATACCCAGCCCAATATCCTCTTCATCCTTTGTGACGATATGGGATATGGAGACTTAGGATGCTACGGTCAACCATTTATCCGTACCCCTCATATAGACGCCATGGCCGGTGAAGGAATGCGTTTTACGCAAGCATACGCAGGAAGTCCCGTCAGCGCCCCTTCCAGAGCTTCATTCATGACAGGACAACATTCAGGCCATTGTGAAGTACGAGGTAACAAGGAGTACTGGAAAAATGCACCGATCGTGGAATATGGACAGAATAAAGAATACTCAATAGTGGGGCAACACCCTTATGATCCCGACCACGTAATCCTGCCGGAGATAATGAAAGATAACGGCTATACCACAGGTATGTTCGGTAAATGGGCCGGAGGTTACGAAGGTTCCTGTTCCACTCCCGACAAACGGGGGATAGACGAATACTACGGTTATATCTGTCAGTTTCAGGCTCATCTTTATTATCCCAATTTCCTGAACCGTTATAGTAAAGCGTTGGGTGACACCGGAGTGGTACGTGTAGTGATGGATGAAAACATCCAATATCCGATGTATGGTCCCGACTACCTGAAACGTCCGCAATATTCGGCCGACATGATTCACCAGAAAGCATTGGAGTGGCTGGATCAGCAAGACGGCAAACAACCGTTTTTCGGCGTATTGACTTACACCTTACCTCATGCGGAACTCGTTCAGCCGGAAGATTCTATCCTGAATGAATACAAAGCTAAATTCAACCCGGATAAAGAATTTAAGGGAAGCGAAGGCTCACGATACAACGCCATCACGCATACACACGCCCAATTTGCCGGAATGATTACCCGCCTGGACTATTACGTGGGCGAAGTTTTGAAAAAACTGAAAGAAAAAGGACTGGACGAAAACACATTGGTTATTTTCTCCAGTGACAACGGCCCTCACGAGGAAGGCGGAGCTGATCCTACTTTCTTCGGCAGAGACGGAAAACTACGCGGACTGAAACGTCAATGCCACGAAGGAGGAATACGTATTCCATTTATCGCCCGTTGGCCGGGACACATACCTGCAGGCGAAGTAAACGATCACATCTGTGCATTTTATGATTTAATGCCGACGTTCTGCGAAGTTATTGGTATCAAAGACTACGAAAAGAAATACCGCAATAAGGAAAAAAAAGTCGATTATTTCGATGGGATTTCTTTCGCCCCCACACTCCTGGGTAATAAAAAGCAAAAGAAGCATGATTTTCTGTATTGGGAATTTGATGAAACAGACCAGATTGCCGTACGCATGGATGATTGGAAAATGGTAGTGAAAAAAGGAACACCGTTCCTCTATAATCTAAAAACAGATATTCATGAGGATCATGACATAGCACTTCAACATCCGGATATCGTAGAAAAGATGAAGGCTATCATCTTTGAACAACATACTCCGAATCCTCATTTTTCGGTGACGTTGCCCAAACGATAAACACACAGATAAAGAAATAATGAGTAATCAGCAGTTGGAAAGCAAGTTATCATTCATTCCTATACGGTTTTCACCACAGAGGACACGGAGGGTACAAAGGTGAATCTTGTTCATGCCGGTACTGAAATGAACTAATTTCGAGCTTGTGCAGATTTATTTTTGATACCTAATGGGGTTATGGCTAATGATACATGAATTTATTCGTCTGACAATTGTTGTTCTTTCGTCTGACAATTGTCAGACGAAAAAGAAACAGCTGTCAGACGAAAGTTCAACAACTGTCAGACGAATAAATCTATGTATGATGAATATTAAATCATCGCATATTACCAATTAAATCTTAGAAGAACTAAGATTAGTTCATTCCTGCCTTGTTTTACTCCAATTCAACTACTGATTCGCATAAATCAGTGTCTGAATACTATAGGATTACGATGCCTGATTTTATATCTGTTCCGTCCTTCTATCAGCGAATAGGCGTCATTCCCATCTTCTTTGCCCGTTCCAGCATGAAAGCATGAGCCGCCTCATATTCATTCGGAATCACTCCATCCAAGATTGCATCTTTGATAGCACTCTTCAAGACTCCGACCTCACGACAAGGTTCCAAGCCGAAAATCTCCATAATTTCTTCTCCGCTCACAGGTGGCTGGAAATTACGGACACGGTCTTTCTCTTCCAAATCCTTCAGTTTCTGTCGAACCAACTGGAAGTTATTCAGGAAACGCTGTTTACGTTCCATATTCTTGGAAGTAATATCCGCTTCACAAAGCATCATCAAGTCGTCAATGTCATCACCCGCTTCGAAGAGCAGACGGCGTACAGCCGAGTCTGTCACCACATCATCTGCGATAACGATCGGGCGCATGTGCAGGCTGACCAGCTTTTGTACATACTTCATCTTCTCATTCATCGGCAACTTCATCTTGCGGAAGATATGCGGAATCATCTTTTCACCGATAAAGTTATGATTATGGAACGTCCATCCCGCTTTAGGCTCCCAACGTTTCGTGGCAGGTTTGGCAATGTCGTGCAACAAAGCAGCCCAACGCAGCCAAAGGTTATCAGTCTTCTTGCTGATATTATCCAGCACTTCCAACGTATGATAAAAATTATCCTTATGGGAACGTCCGTTCCGTGTTTCCACACCCTGCAAGGCGGCAAATTCCGGAAAAATCAACGACAGCAAACCGCTACGCTCCAAATCAATAAATCCTTTTGAGGGGATTGGAGAAAGAATAATCTTATTCAATTCGTCCGCAATACGTTCACGGGATATAATTTCAATCCGTTCCTTATTCCGGCAAAGCGATTCGAAAGTATCATCGTCAATGTAAAAACCCAATTGCGTAGCAAAACGGATGCAACGCATCATGCGCAAGGGATCATCGCTGAAAGTAATATCCGGGTCGAGGGGAGTGCGGATTGTCTTTTCCTTCATATCCTCCAAACCTCCAAACGGATCTACCAATTCACCAAAACGTGCTTTATTGAGACATACGGCCAGAGCATTGATCGTGAAATCGCGACGATTCTGATCGTCTTCCAGCGTGCCGTCTTCAACAATAGGTTTACGCGAATCCCGTTGATAAGATTCTTTACGTGCACCAACAAACTCTACTTCCGTGCCTCTATATTTTACTTGTGCTGTTCCGAAATTCTTGAAAACAGAAACATGAGCACCACGTCCCAACTGTTTTCCAAGGGCTTCCGCCATTGCAATTCCACTTCCTACAACTACTACATCTATATCTTTAGAGGGACGTTGCAGAAAAATATCACGAACATAACCACCTACCACATAACACTCCATACCGAGTGTATCAGCCGTTTCGGCTATCTGTCCGAAGATGGGTTCGCTAAAATGCTGCTTCAATTCCTCTTGAGTCAACTCTATCATTCTTTTTAGTTATAAGTTTTGAGGGGACAAAATTACAAAAATAAGGGATATATTTGTATTTTTGCCGCTAATAAAACCAGTAAATAGAATTTGTGATGAAAAAACTGATTATCCTCTTTTGTGGTACGCTGGCATTAGCTGCCTGCGGAAATGGCCTTGAGAAAAAAGCCAATGAAAAACTGATGGTTGCCAAGGCTGCCTACGAACGTGGCGACTATGAAGAAGCTAAGTTACAAATTGACAGTATCAAGATTCTCTATCCCAAAGCGTTCGAAGCACGTAAGGCGGGACAGGCACTGATGCTCGATGTTGAAACAAAAGCACAACAAAAAACGCTTGCTTACCTGGATAGCGCCTTTCAGGCAAAGACAGAAGAATTCAATGCCATCAAGGACAAATTCAAACTAGAAAAAGATGCCGAATATCAACAAGTCGGCAACTACCTCTGGCCTACACAGACCATTGAAAAAAATATGCACCGTTCGTACCTCCGCTTCCAAGTGAACGAGCAAGGTATAATGAGTATGACTTCCATCTACTGTGGTGCCGGCAATATTCACCATACAAAAGTGAAAGTGATTGCTCCTGACGGTAGTTTTGCAGAAACTCCAAGCTCCAAAGACAGCTACGAGACAACGGACATGAACGAGAAAATAGAAAAAGCTGACTACAAACTAGGGGAAGACGGAAATGTGATCGAATTCCTGAATCTCAATAAAGACAAAAATATCCGTGTGGAATATATAGGCGACCGCACCTATAAAACGACAATGAGTCCAACCGACCGCCAGGCCGCAGCAGGTGTTTACGAATTAGCACAAATCCTCTCGGCCATGGAACAGATTAAAAAAGAACAAGAGGAAGCCAACCTGAAAATCGGATTCATCAATAAGAAGAAAGAACGGAAAGCACAGGAAGAAATTACCGATTAGTAAAAGGAAAGCCATCCACCAGAAAAAGCCATTGGTTAATAATAAAATAGACGGGAATAGTTGTTATTTTTCATAAACGACAACTATTCCCGTCAAATGCATAATGAGACTCTTAATCCTCTGCGTGAGAGAAAAGGCGTTTCCTGGTAGGGAGAAAAGGCGTAGTCTGCCATCATCAAACGGCGTAGCCTGATAACCAAAAACGGCGTGGTCTACACGCCTTTATTTTATCCTTCTATTCAACTGATTATTAGCCTTTTCCTGCTTTGATTTTCCGACCCGTTTTCCGGTCGTCTTCTTTTTACCGACTGCAGACTTTGTCTTTCCGGCAAAAGGATTGTTACTTTTTTTGATTAACATAGACAGCACTTATATAAACAGTACTTATTTCTTATAATTCTTATTCTCCTTCGTAATACTCACCCAAAAACCAGCGAGCCACAAAATCCCAGTTTTCCTGCAATAACTCCTTTCCGTTCTCAAACGGGAACTGTGCTTCCGGCAACAAATCGTGTTCCATTCCATATTTCAGCAGATCGAACGGACACAAACCTTCTTCACAAAACAGCTCGTATGCTTCCTCTTCAGCCAGTTCGGCATTGTAGAGCGGATTACGTTTGTCTGCAAAATATTCGGCTACATCAGGACCGATCAACAACCCTTTCGGATTGGCAAAAACCACAAAGTTACCGAACTCCTTTAAGTCAGGCAACAAAGAATCCTCTTCATCTTCCCACTTCAACGACTGCACAAAGAAAAATTTTAGCGCTTCGTAAGAGTCAAAGTATAAAAGCGGTTCACCTTTGCTCGCTTCAAGGAAACGTTCTACGTTCGTAGGCATCTTTTCTCCCGGCAAAGCTACCGGCAGAGGCATCCGCTTCTTTTGCATCAGCTCCGTTTCCATCAGCCAGTCCGTTGCCAGATAATCGCTGATAGGAGCCAATTCGAACGCAGCATCCAAACGGTTGTAAAGCGTATCCGCAAACTCCAGCAAATCCGCATCCATCGGGTTCTCTACTCCATCAAAATCATCGCCAACCGGAGAATTGATGGCCCACAAAAGGAAAACAATATCTTCACGGTTAATTTCGTCCGGCAAATATTCCTCCGTCAGTGCGTAAAAAGGCAAATAACGTCCGTAGCTTTTCCGGTGCCAATGAATAAACTGACGCCAATTTCCTCCGTCTGCTACGCAATCTTCCAAATACAAGGCACACGTCAAAGCCACTCGCTTCTGGTCTTCCTCCCACTCTCTCCCACCGTATATAAAAGAATCTGCCACCAACGGCAATAGCTGGTTAGCGAAATCCAGATACCATTCATCCGTATCCACTGCTTTTGCACGACCATGAGCGTCCAGCCATGCTTTCATATATATCTTCTGTTGCTTCATACTACAAACGTTTCAAAGCCAGTTTGATAACCTTTTCTACCGGAGCATCCGGCTCCTCCTTCAAGATAGCCAACACCACCTTCTGTGAAGGTGCAGCAGCAAAGCCTAGCATCGTCAATGCAGACACCGCCTCTTCCTGCACTTCCGCATTGGCAGGTTGCAACAACAAACCTGCGGAAGCCCCTCCGGCAGCAGACATACCCATTGTTTTTATCTTATCTTTCAGGTCGACAATCACGCGTTGCGCAGTCTTCAGCCCGATGCCTTTCACCGTTTTCAACATGTTCGCATTTTCGGTGCTGATTACGTTCACCAGTTCGGCAGGCGAGAGAGCCGAAAGAATCATACGAGCCGTGTTCCCCCCGATTCCGGAAACGGAAATCAATAATAGGAAAATCTCCCGTTCCTGTTTCTCGGCAAATCCGTAGAGCACATACGCATCTTCACGAATCGCCTCGTAAATATATAGCTTACAACTTTTCTTTCCCTGAATAGCCGAATAGGTATTCAAAGATATATTGGCGGCATATCCCACCCCATTACAGTCGATCACTGCGGTTGCCGGACTTAGTTCGGCAAGTTCGCCTCTAATATATTCTATCATAACAGGGACAAAGATAAAACTTTCTCACCACAGATTACACTGATTTTCACAGATTATTCTTTTGTACATTAGATATGAAGAATATGAAAAAAATAAAAATATTAAAGCAGATGAACCAAAGTTAGTAGTAATTTGTTTACTTTTGCAAGCAAAAGAAAGAAATTTGTTCATTAAAACCAAGAAAAGAATGAAAAAAGTAAGAGCTGCCATCGTTGGTTATGGCAACATTGGACATTATGTACTTGAAGCGCTTCAGGCGGCACCTGATTTCGAAATAGCCGGAGTCGTTCGTCGTGCAGGAGCAGAGAACAAACCGGAAGAGTTAGCAAACTACGCAGTAGTGAAGGACATAAAAGAGCTGGGAGAAGTAGACGTAGCTATTCTTTGCACGCCGACCCGCAGCGTAGAAAAATATGCAAAAGAATATCTGGCGATGGGTATTAACACGGTAGACAGTTTCGATATCCACACCGGTATCGTAGACCTGCGCCGTACCTTGAATGCTACCGCCAAAAAACATAAAGCCGTATCGATCATCTCTGCCGGATGGGATCCGGGAAGCGATTCCATCGTACGCACCATGCTGGAAGCAATTGCTCCGAAAGGCATCACCTACACCAACTTCGGTCCCGGTATGAGCATGGGACACACAGTAGCCGTAAAAGCGATTGACGGAGTGAAAGCTGCCCTTTCCATGACCATTCCGACCGGCACGGGAATCCACCGCCGCATGGTATACATCGAACTGAAAGACGGATATAAATTCGAAGAAGTAGCCGCTGCCATCAAAGCAGATCCTTACTTCGTGAACGATGAAACACACGTGAAACTCGTTCCGAGTGTAGACGCCCTGCTAGACATGGGTCATGGTGTAAATCTGACTCGCAAAGGTGTATCCGGCAAAACACAGAACCAGTTGTTCGAATTTAATATGCGTATCAACAACCCCGCACTGACCGCACAAGTACTGGTATGCGTGGCACGCGCTTCCATGAAGCAACAACCGGGATGCTACACGATGGTAGAAGTTCCCGTTATCGACCTTCTCCCCGGCGACCGCGAAGAATGGATCGGACATTTGGTATAATATATTTTATACATAAAACAAAATTAAAATAGAGAAAGGCGGTACACCTTTCTCTATTTTTTTTATCTTTGTGAGCATACTACAAAAAACACAATTATGAGAAAATTATTCATTCTCTGCGCATTTCTATTACAGTTCCTGTCGCCTGTCTACCCACAACAAGCTACAACAGCCACCATAGAGCCCAATCTAAAGTATGGAAAACCTTCCAAAGAAGAACTATCTCTCACCTCCTATGCCCCCGACACCACCGCCACGGCTATTTATCTTTTCCATCAGGGACAAAGTGACTTCGTCTACCACGACGGTTTTCAACTGACTACCGAGCATTGGGTACGCATCAAAATCCTGAAACCGCAAGGAGTGTCATACGCCGACGTGTCCGTTCCCTACTACTCTCCCACCGATAGGGACGAAGGGAAGGAAAGAGCCAGTGACATAGAAGGCTGCTCCTACAATATCGAAAACGGGAAATGTATAAAAACGTCCATGAAGCGGGAATCTATCTCTTTCGAGCGGATCAACAACCTGTATAAAATGCTAAAATTCTCTCTGCCCGCTGTCAAAGAAGGCACTGTCATCGAATATCACTACAAACTCTACTCCGACTATTTTTCACACATCGACAACTGGATGATGCAGGAAGAACTCCCGATGCTCTACAACCAGTATAAAATCACCATCCCTCATGTATTTGTCTACAACATCGAACTCCGGGGAAAGGACTACATACAAGTGAAGCAAAGAGACTCCTCCATTCATGCCACAGAACGTGAAGGCTCCGGTGCGGGTGGAGTCAGCAAAGACTTCACCGTTTCGGCACAAGAAACCACCTTTATCTCACGCAACCTTCCGGCTATCCGTCAGGACGAATCCTACTGCTGGTGTCCGGAAGACTATAAGGTGCAAGTGAGCTTCGATCTGCAAGGCACTCAATTCACCCCCAATGAATACAAACCATACAGCCAGAAATGGGAAGATGTAGACAAGCAGTTGCTCAAACCGGAAAATACACAGTTCGGCGAACACCTCTCACTCACCAACCCTTTCCGCCCTGAAACCAAACAAGCCTACAACAGCGAAATGAATTTCGAGGAGAAAATCATCTGCGCCTTCCAGGTGCTCAAAAAGAAAATGGCCTGGAACGGACGGTATCAGCTCTACAGCAAAGAGCTCGAAAAAGTAATCAAGAAAGGAAGCGGCAGTAATGCCGACCTGAATTTCATCCTTATCAGCATCCTGAAAGACTTCGGGCTGGAAGCCTATCCGGTGGTTATGAGCCGACGTTCATCAGGTATGCTGCCGTACAACTTTCCTTCTCTGCAAAAACTAAATACATTCTTTGTTGCTATCCACGATATAAACAAACAAAAATATGTATTTTTAGACAGTTCTATGGACGTACCTGCCTTTAATATATTGCCGCTTGAATTGTCTGTAAACAAAGCACGCATGCTTTCCCTAAAAGAGAAAGAAGAAAAGAAATGGGTGAACGTGATGGCTCTTTCCCACAACAAAAGTTTTATGAAGATTGATGCTCGAATAGAGGGAAATCAAGTGAAAGGACATCGCAGCACGGTTCTCTACGGGCAGGAAGCCATCGAATATCAGGCAAATGAAAATCATAAACAGGACAATCTCGTTTCGAATCCTGAAAACAAAGTCAGCCAGAAAGAGAAACTCACTGTCACCAACCTGAAAGTGAAAAAGCAGGAAAATGACTGGGCACTGATAGAAGAAGAGTTTGACTTCGTCCTGCAAGCCGACCGAACGGACGATCACCTTTATATCAATCCAATGCTCTTTCCGCAATTGAAAAGCAATCCTTTTATCCAGACGGAACGGGTACTTCCCATCGAATTTCCCTACCCGTACAAATTCACGATGCTGTCTACGCTGACTCTCCCCGAAGGATATGAAGTGGAAGAACTTCCTCAATCACAATCTATCCGGTCGGAAGGAGACGGATTACAGTGTAAATATATGATTCAGCAACAGGGAAATACAATCCTGCTCAATTATGTATTCCACCTGAAAGGCTACATATTCCTTTCCGAACAATACAAACAACTGCAGGAACTATGGGCCAAAGTAATCGAAAAAAACAACGCACTCATCGTGCTCAAAAAAATATAAACTTTACCTGTTTACACCAATGATCCGTTCCAGCCACCCCATCCTGAAACAAAGGATATGCCGGGCATTCGGTCTGTCCTGTGTCCTTATCTGCCTAAGTCTGCACATACAGCCGGCATGTGCACAGGATATTCTCAAGGATGCCAATTCCATCATCGTGGAAGCACGCACAGAGGTTCTCTGCAAATCCATGACTCAATCCATAGAAAAAGAAAGCCTGACAATCAGCGTCCTCAACCGCAAAGGATTGGAGGCAGCCCGTTTCTTCTGCGGATGTGACATGTTCCGTTCTTTGCAGAAATTCTCCGGAGAAATCCTCAATGCCACCGGACAAAGTGTACGTAAGATAAAGAAATCCGAACTACAGAAAAGTGAATACAGCTCTTCGCTTACCACGGACGATTATTTTTATTATTACGAATGTAATCATCCTTCTTTCCCTTTCACAGTGAAATACGAATGGGAAATGAAATGCAACAACGGACTGATCGGTTATCTCCCTTTTGTCCCGCAGGCAGAATTTAACCAGGGAGTGGAGAAAGCGACTTACCGGATCGAGCTGCCCGCAGGACAAGGATGCAGATACCGCGAACTGAACACGCAGGGAAAAGAAATCGAAGTGAAGGAGTCCACCGGAGCCGACGGGCAACAAGTGATCGAAGCCACCGCTTCCAAGCTCTCTCCCATCATCAAAGAACCTTTCGGTCCGGATTTCGCCGAGCTATTTCCACGTGTCTACTTTGCTCCCTCCGCTTTCAAGTACGACAAGTCGGAAGGCGATATGAGCAGCTGGCAAAAGTACGGAGAATGGCAATACCAACTGCTCAACGGACGCGACCTGCTCACCGAACCTTTCCGCGCCAAGCTGCACGAACTGACAGCCAGCTGCACTACCGACCGGGACAAGGTGAAAGCAATCTACGATTATCTGGCCAAAACCACCCGTTACGTGAGCATCCAACTAGGCATCGGAGGTTTACAGCCCATTGCCGCCGCCGATGTTTGCCGCACGGGATTCGGCGACTGTAAAGGATTGTCCAATTACACCCGCGCCATGCTGAAAGAGTTGGGAATTGCTTCCACTTATACAGTCATCAGCACCACCAACGAGCGCTTGCTACCAGACTTCTCCAGTGCCAACCAGATGAATCACGTCATCCTGCAAGTTCCGCTTCCCCAAGATACGCTCTGGCTGGAATGTACAAATCCATCGCTTCCCTTCGGCTATGTCCACCAAGACATTGCGGGACACGACGCCTTACTCATCGAACCGACCGGCGGCCAGATGTATCGCCTGCCCACCTATCCCGACTCGCTGAACACACAGCACATCGTTGCCAACATCACCCTCTCCCCCACAGCCGAGGCACGGATAGAGGTGAACGAAATCTCCCGGATTTTTCAATATGAGAATGAAGCAGGCATCGTCTATCTGGAGCCCAACAAACAAAAAGACCGCATCCGTTCAAGCATCAACTTATCCCAAGCCGATATTCAGAACCTGCAAATCAGCGAGTGCAAGGAACCCAATCCGTCTATCACCTTCGACTACACTGCCACCAGCAATCAATACGGGCATAAAACGGGCAACCGTCTGTTTATCCCCACCAATGTGTTCCGAAAAGAATTCAGTGTTCCTCCTGTGACGAAGCGCACCTATCCCATTTACATCAACTACGGATACACAGATACCGACAGCATCCGCATCCAACTGCCGGAAGGATATGTAATCGAAGGACTTCCGAAACCGCTTGACGTGAAAAGCAAGTTCGGCAGTTTCCATTCCGGTATTCAGGTGAAAGATAAGGAAATCTACATCACTCACCGATTGTTTATGCGCAAAGGGGTTTACAGTCCGGATGAATATGCGGCATTCATTGATTTCCGCAAGCAAGTGGCAGGACAATATGGAGGAAAAATCATTTTAAAAAAAGAATAAGGAGGGAAACGCTTTACAGAAAATAAAGTATCTTTGCGACTCAACATTTTTTGTGACTTAACCATTCAAAAAAAGGAACATTGAAGAACAAACGATACAATCATATAGAAGAATGGGCAAATACCCTTAGCCACGGAATAGGCATCCTGCTTGGAATCGTGGCCGGATATTTCCTATTGGAAAAGGCTTCCGAGAATATGGAACCGCAGTGGGCAGTTGCTTGTGTATCCGTCTATCTGGCGGGGATGCTTTCCTCTTATGTCAGTTCTACGTGGTATCATGGCAGCCGTCCGGGGAAACTGAAAGAGTTGCTCCGCAAATTCGATCATGGAGCTATCTACCTGCACATCGCGGGCACCTACACTCCTTTCACGCTACTTGTCCTGCGGCATGCCGGAGGATGGGGATGGGGAATCTTCGCTTTCGTCTGGCTGTCGGCTATTGCCGGTTTCATTCTTAGCTTCAAAAAGCTGAAAGAACACAGTAATCTCGAAACGGCTTGTTACGTAGGTATGGGAGCCTGTATACTGGTAGCCATGAAACCTTTGTTAGATCATCTGGCAGAGTTGGGAGCCACTACTGCTTTCTGGTGGCTGATCGGCGGAGGAGTTTCGTATATTGTGGGAGCTGTCTTTTATTCATTGCGCAAACCGTATATGCATGCCACTTTCCACTTGTTTTGTCTGGGAGGCAGTATCGGACACATCATTGCGATCTGGCTGATTCTGTAAGGAATGGTAGGGACAAAAAAAAGGCTATCTATCCCAGACAGCCAATCTTTGTTAACCTTAAATCTAATACTATGAAAAACACAGTACAAAGATACGGACTTTTCGGTCATCTCCAAATTTTCAGGCCAAAGCAGCCTAACTTATAACACGGTTTAATAAAAAGCAGATGTTCGTTAACGTTTAACGCAATAAAGTTAAAAATTAACGAATCGTTTATTAACGATTTAAATGATTGAATTGCCGCTAATGAGTTTTTTCCTTCTGAATTTGAAACGAACAAACAAACAGATTCACAAATTCGTTATATAGAAAAGAGGAACTTAAAACGAAAACGATTTAGAACGCAAATTTATGGATTGGAAAAATCACCTGATAAAACACCTGCAATGGTCGGACTCCATCATCAACCGGGAGGCAAAAGAACACGTAGCCCGTGAAATTGCCGCCACGGCAAAAGACGGAGATGTGATAGGAGCCGGCTCCGGCTCTACAGTCTACCTGACTCTGTTCGAACTCTCACGACGAATTCGTGAAGAGTACTTGCATATCGAAGTGATTCCCGCCTCACAAGAAATCTCGATGACCTGCATACAGCTAGGCATCCCCCAAACTACCCTCTGGAACAAACGCCCCAACTGGACATTCGACGGAGCGGACGAAGTAGATCCGCAACAGAACTTGATTAAGGGACGTGGCGGAGCGATGTTCAAAGAGAAACTACTGATTAGAAGCAGCCGCAAAACGTTCATCATCATCGACCCCAGCAAGCGTGTGAATCAGCTGGGAAGCAAATTTCCCATCCCTGTAGAGGTCTTTCCGGACTCACTGACTTATGTAGAGCATGAGTTGCAGCGGCTGGGTGCCTCGGAGATTGTTCTTCGTCCCGCTCGTGGCAAAGACGGACCTATCTTTACAGAAAACGGCAACTTTATCCTCGACACCCGTTTCAACTACATCGACTCTTCGCTCGAAGAACAACTGAAGGCAATCACCGGTGTTATAGAGAGCGGACTTTTCATAGGTTATGACATCAAAGTGATCGTGGCGGAATAAAATAACACAAGCTGAAAATCCCATTTTGCAGAGACGTAAATTTGATTTGTTCTAATGCAAATTAAATAGTATGGCTTTACCTTTATTTTAGTTAGTAGAACTAGGTTATCTGACACCCGGGTCTCATACATACCGACACCCGGGTGTCAACTTGCAGTCTTTTGCATTCTTCTTTACTATCACTCATAATTTCAATCACTATTAGATTGTAACATTTAACTCATACCTCCAAAACACGAATATTAAAAACGCCTAGATAAAGAAAAACACCGGGAAATTTATTAAAAATTTGGGTAGAATATTAATCCCTTCTCAAAAATCAATGAGAAACAAAGACTACTAAATTGATAAAGGAAGTTTCAATAAAAGAAACCGGAAGAATAGGTTAATTTTTAAAATCCGAAACAAAAACATTGAAAAACAACAAGATAGGAGAAAAAAAGCAGAAGGAAAGGAGGAAAGAAAAATCAATAAGTCTTAGCAGAACTTGGTACATTCGTGATTGTAAACTTACCGTCAATATCAGTGATAGTACCAAGGGTAGTGCCATTCACCAATATTGAAGCACCTACGACAGGTTGCCCATCTTCTTCAGAGGTAACCAAACCGGTAACTCTGGATGTTTGCGCTGTCACTAGACCTATACCTATAAAAAGGAAGGTCATTAAGAACATCAATTTTCTTTTCATAAATTCTCTCTTAAATTTAACCTATAAACAGATTTTTTGTCTCTAACAGGTTGCAAAGATAACACTAATTATGACAAACCGAAAAAAGTGTTACGTATTTAACTAAAAAGTATCGTTTTGAAAGCAAGAAGTATTCAAAAACTGATAGGTTAAAATAACACCTTTCCGATTTAGCATATTTTAAAAGATAATTTCTATCATAAAGATAGCACCAAAATCAGGCTTTTCAAGGAAAAGTGAACATTATTGCCTCCAAAACGGTATCTTTTTATCATTTTGCACCTTCAAAAGGGTTAAAGAACTATTAACAATGATAAAGGCAGAAACTTCTACATACCAAGTTCTGCTAAAACTTTGCGCGTTTCTTATGTAGGAATGATTTCGCAGGACGTTTCCATCAAACCGGGAGTGATAAAAATTGTTTTGAAAAGCGACGCGAAAGCACTGGATGAGGTTGTGGTGACAGCCATGGGTATCTCACGCGAGAAAAAAGCACTGGGTTACGCCGTTCAGGACGTAAAATCGGATCAACTGACGCAAGCTGCCAACTCTAATCTGGCGGGAGCGTTGCAAGGTAAGGTGTCCGGTTTGGACGTGAAGCCTTCAAGTGGTATGCCGGGAGCTTCTTCACAGATCACTATCCGTGGTGCACGTTCTTTCTCGGGTGACAACACTCCGCTTTACGTTATTGACGGAATGCCGGTGACCAGTACGCCGGATGTTAGCACAGACATTCAGAACAATGGTAGTGTGAGCGGAGCGGACTTCGCCAACCGTGCGGTAGATATCGACCCTAATGATATTGAAAGTATCAACATTTTGAAAGGACAGGCTGCATCTGCACTTTATGGTATCCGCGCTTCCAATGGTGTGATTATCATCACAACCAAGAGTGGTAAAGGACTGGAAAAAGGCAAACCGCAGGTTAGCTTCTCTTCTAATGTCAGCTTCGATGTAGTCGGTCGTCTGCCGGAGTTCCAGAAAACATACGCACAAGGTTCGGGTGGAGTATTCAGCACTACTTCGGGAACGTCTTGGGGACCTAAGATTTCCGAACTTCCAAACGACGCAACGTATGGAGGTAACACAGATAACGAATACACGCAGAAGTTCGGTAAGCAACAAGGAAAATATTATGTTCCCCAGCGTGCAGCAGCCGGTCTTGACCCGTGGGCTACTCCACAGGCATATGACAATGCAAAAGACTTCTTCGACACAGGAATCACCTGGAGCAATTCATTGAATGTAGCGCAGATGCTCGACAAAAGCTCCTACTCTATCTCATTGGGAAATACACATCAGGACGGTATTATCTCAAGCACTGGTATGGACAGATATAATGTAAAGGTTAGTGCTGACACGAAACTGACTAACAACTGGAGTTCCGGATTTACAGCTAACTATATCACTACTTCTATCGACAAGGCAGTGACTTCCGGTAACGGTCTGTTGAGAACGGTTTACGCAGCTCCTCCCAGCTATGATCTGGCCGGTATTCCAAGTCACGTAGACGGTAACCCGTACACACAGAATTCTTTCCGTGGTAGCTTTGACAACGCTTACTGGGCGATGGAAAACAACAAATTTACGGAAGATACCAACCGCTTCTTCGGAAATGTGTATGCAAGCTATCAGACTGATTTCGGCACAACGAACCACAAGTTGAACGCGAAATACATGGTTGGTGTGGATGCTTACACCACTCACTATGTAGACAGCTACGGATATGGTAGCAACACCGGTGGCGGTCGCGGACAGATCGAGAACTACGGCTGGACAAATGCTACATACAACTCATTGCTGACCATCAACTACGACTGGCATATCAATGAAGACTGGGGACTGAACGCGGTAGTGGGTAACGAAATTATCCAAAGCAACAGAAAGAAGTATTATGAATATGGTACGAACTACAACTTCCCGGGATGGAACCACATCAACAACGCCACTACTCAACAGACAGAGGAAGAGACATGGAAAAACCGTACGGTGGGATTCTTCGGTAACGTATCGGCTTCTTACAGAAATATGCTTTATCTGACCCTCACCGGACGTCAGGACTATGTATCCAATATGCCACGTAACAACCGCTCTTTCTTCTATCCTTCTATTTCGGCTGGTTTTATCCTGACGGAATTAGATGCATTGAAAAACAATATAGTTAATCACGCCAAATTGAGAGTATCGTATGCGGAAGTAGGACAAGCAGGTGATTTCCTTGAAAACTACTACTCTACTCCTACGTATGGAGGTGGATTCTATACGTTAACTCCAATCATGTACCCGATGAAAGGTACTACCGCCTATACTCCGTACTACACGATTTTCGACCCGAAACTGAAACCGCAGAATACACGTTCGTATGAAGTGGGCGCTGACGTGAACTTCCTCGATAACTTAATCACATTCAGTTATACGTACTCACGCCAGAACGTTAAAGACCAGATTTTTGAAGTGCCTTTGGCTTCTTCTACCGGTGCTAGCAAACTGCTCACCAACGGTGGTAAGATTCATACCAACACGCATGAATTCACTCTTGGCTTCAATCCAATCCGGACGAAGAATATCAACTGGGATTTTGCATTCAACTGGACGAAGATCGACAACTACGTAGATGAACTGGCACCGGGTGTGGAGAATATCTCTCTGGGAGGATACGTTACTCCGCAGGTACGCGCTTCAGCAGGTGAGAAATTCCCTGTCATCTACGGTGTAGGCTTCAAGAGAGATGCGAATGGTAATCGTCTGGTAGACGAAAACGGTTTACCTATCGCTGGTGAAGCACAGGTTATCGGTAAGGTTTCTCCGGACTTCCTGATGGGTTTCAACACCACATTACGCTTATGGAAGTGTACAATCAGCGCAGTGCTCGATTGGAAACAGGGTGGTCAGATGTATAGTAGGACAACCGGACTGGCAGACTACTATGGTGTCAGCAAGAGAACGGAAAACCGTGATGGTACTATCATCTTTGACGGCTACAAAACTGATGGAACTAAAAACGATATCGCCATCACAGGTGCAAACGCACAACAGGTATATTACAGCCGTTTGAACGACATCGACGAATCTTCTGTATATGACAACTCTTTCATCAAACTGCGTGAAGTGGCTGTCAACTACAAAATTCTTCAAAAACGTTCGATTGAACTTTCTGTAAACGCATTTGCCAGAAACATTCTGATCTGGGCACAATTGCCTGACCTCGATCCGGAAGCCAGTCAGGGTAACAACAACATGGCAGGAGCATTTGAAGATTATTCAATGCCGCAAACAGCTAGTTTCGGCTTTGGTTTCAACATTAAATTTTAATCTGCAAGACAATGAAAAAATATAAATCAATAGGAAAATTGCTGGCAGTTTCTTTCTTGACTGCTACCATTGCTTCTGCTTGTACGGAAGACGCAATGGATAAAATCAATGAAAACCCTAACAATCCGTTGGATGCGCCCGCTAAGTTCTTAATTACGGACTTAGGCGTAAGTACTGCATTCAGCACTGTAGGAGGGGATTTCTCGCTCTATTCTTCTGTTTACATAGAACATGAAACGGGTATATCCAACCAGCTTTACCGCGCGGAAGTACGCAGCGGAGAGCCCACAACGGCTACTACCTACAACAATGCATGGATCAACGTGTACGCAAATATCAAGAATGCTAAAATCGTTATCAAGAAATGCGAAGAAGATCCTTCGGAAAAAGGAAACGTAGTGACGGAAGCGATTGCTAAAATCCTGCTCGCCTACAATGGAGCTGTGGCAGCCGATGTGTTTGGAAACACACCGTATAGCCAGACAGGTATCCTCAATCCGGACGGTACACCGATGTATATGCAACCTAAAATGGATACACAGGAAAGTATCTATCAGGAAGTAATGCAGAACCTGGATGATGCCATCACTCTACTGAATAACGGTACTGCCAAAGATACGGGCTTATCCGGTGCAGTCGGTTCTAAAGACTTGATCTATGGTTCAAACACCAGTACACAGGCAAGTATGTGGCTTAAAACGGCCTATGCGTTAAAAGCACGTTATACAATGCGTCTGCTCAATAAAAGTGCCAACAAGACTACAGATCTTCAGAATATTCTTACTTATGTGAGCAAATCATTTGCCAACGCAAGTGAAGAATGTAAGTTGGCCGTTTACGATGCTGATTCGCAATTGAATCCGCTTTGGTCCTTCAGCTACAGCCGCAACAGTTTAGCAGCTAGTGCAAGTCTGATTGAAAAGTTCGTTGAGCGCAATGACCCCAGAGCACCGCAAGCGTTCCTGGAACCTGATCCTACCGGATATATCACTTATGGATACGGAGCTACGCAAGCTACGGACATCGCAGGCATCAAAGCGGCTCCTAACGGAACTCCGCAAGAGTTGCAGAATAATTATGGTATGTCGATGATATCATGGGCTATGTCGGCTCCTACTCTTTTAATCAGCTATCACGAAGTGAAATTCCTTGAAGCAGAAGCATTATGCCGTTTGGGAGGCAGACTGGGCGAAGCTAAGACTGCTTTGAAAGATGCAGTCACTGCCGGATTCGAGAATCTGGGAAATTCAATTATAGATGCTGCAGACACTTGGATATATGATGGTGACAGCGATTTGGGTGCAGATGTGGCAGAAGCCTATTTCACGGATGAAGTGGAACCGTTATTCGATGCCAACCCTCTGCAAGAGACAATGATACAGAAGTATCTTGCTTTCTTCGGCGCATCCGGCGAATCACTGGAAGCCTATAATGACTACCGCCGTCTGAAAGGTGCAGGAGAAAACTTCATTGTACTGAAAAACCCGCAGAACAGCAGTAAATTCCCATTGCGCTTCGGTTATGGAGCAGACGATGTATTGGCAAATCCTGAAGTGAAAGCTGCTTTCGGTGATGGACAGTACGTATATAGCGAGGCCGTATGGTGGGCTGGCGGAAACAAATAATGAACTTAAAATCTCTCAAAGGAGAGACTTTACATAGAGTCGTTTCTGTACTCTAACAAATTAACAGAGACGAACAAAAATAGGCCAACCGTGAGGTTCGCCTATTTTATTTTATCCAAATGCATTAGATGAAGTTAGGTCAATACCATTTTTCTACCCAACCATACTTTTTTTCCATGCTTTTACGTTTTTAACGCTTAAGCATTTTTTGATAAATTAAAAAAAATCTCGTAAGAATCAATCTTACCACTGCAAGTCTGGTAAATATTTACTCAACGTAGTGCGGAGAATACCCAAGGTGATAGGTTTCACTAATACTTCAGTTGCTCCTGCATTCATTGCATTTTCCTTATCCGAGCTAAAAGCATAAGCCGTCTGCATGATAATAGGAATTTCTGTGTTAGATTCACGGATTATCTTCGTTGCTTCCAATCCGTTCATCACCGGCATCTTAATATCCATTAGCATTGCTTTGGCTCTTTGCTGGTGTTGCTGAAACAACTCCACCATTTCCTGGCCATTTTTAGCCCACTCGATATCACACTTTTTGCCTATGATAGCCTTGATTAATTTAAAGTTGCTGTCATCGTCTTCAGCTACCAAAATTAAAGGTCTGAATTCATTCATTTGTTCGCTTTCCATATCGCTTATATATTGTTTTTTTTTATCTGTTTTTTTAGAGCTATCTTCCTTTTCAGCCCGCAAGGTATAAAAAATATTCATATATTTCGCTATCTTTGCGCCTCAATTTAAAAGAATAGTATGATTTCTGTTGACGGACTAGCCGTAGAGTTTGGCGGCACTGCTTTATTTAGTGATATTTCTTTCGTAATTAATGAAAAAGACCGCATCGCTCTGATGGGCAAAAACGGGGCTGGAAAAAGTACGCTGCTGAAGATTTTGGCAGGCGCACGGCAACCGACACGTGGAAAAGTTTCCGCACCCAAAGATTGCGTAGTAGCATACCTGCCTCAACATCTGATGACGGAAGACGGAAGAACAGTGTTTGACGAAACGGCACAGGCTTTTTCACATCTTCATGAGATGGAAGCGCAGATCGAAAAGTTGAACAAGGAGCTTGAAACACGGACGGACTACGAGAGCGACAGTTACATGGCGCTGATCGAGGAAGTGTCCAGCTTGAGCGAGAAGTTTTATTCAATCGATGCTACTAATTATGAAGAGGATGTGGAAAAGGCATTGCTTGGATTAGGATTCACCCGAGGAGATTTCCAACGCCAGACGAGTGATTTCAGCGGTGGATGGCGAATGCGTATCGAACTCGCCAAATTGCTGTTGCAGAAACCGGATGTGCTCTTGCTCGATGAGCCGACGAATCATCTGGATATCGAATCTATTCAATGGCTGGAGGATTTTCTTATTAATAATGGGAAAGCGGTCATTGTAATTAGTCACGACCGTAAATTCGTGGATAATATTACAACACGCACCATCGAAGTAACGATGGGACGTATCTATGATTACAAGGTAAATTACTCGCAATATTTGCAGCTGCGCAAGGACCGCCGCGAACAGCAACAGAAGGCTTATGACGAGCAGCAGAAGTTTATTGCTGAAACGAAGGAGTTTATCGAACGGTTCAAGGGGACTTATTCAAAGACGTTGCAGGTGCAGAGCCGTGTCAAAATGCTGGAGAAGCTGGAATTACTCGAAGTGGACGAGGAGGATACTTCTGCATTGCGACTGAAATTCCCGCCTTCACCCCGTTCGGGCAGTTACCCGGTCATCATGGAGGGTGTTGGAAAGACATACGGAGACAAAGTGGTATTCCGCAATGCTAATCTGACGATTGAGCGTGGTGATAAGGTAGCTTTCGTTGGTAAGAACGGTGAGGGTAAGTCTACGCTCGTGAAGTGTATCATGAAGGAGATTGAGCATGACGGTACATTGACTCTCGGACATAATGTGCAAATTGGATATTTCGCTCAAAATCAGGCTTCGCTGATGGATGAAAACCTGACGGTTTTCCAAACGATTGACGATGTAGCCAAAGGGGATATCCGGAACAAGATTCGTGATTTGCTGGGGGCGTTTATGTTTGGCGGTCCCGAGGAATCGATGAAAAAGGTCAAAGTGCTTTCGGGTGGAGAGCGTACCCGTCTGGCTATGATTAAATTATTGCTGGAACCTGTCAACCTCCTGATTTTAGATGAGCCGACGAATCATCTGGATATGAAAACGAAAGATATTCTGAAACAGGCATTGCTGGATTTTGATGGTACGCTGATCGTCGTTTCACACGACCGTGACTTCCTTGACGGGCTGGTTACCAAGGTGTATGAGTTCGGCAATCAAAAGGTGACGGAACATCTTTGCGGTATCTATGAGTTCCTCGAAAAGAAGAAAATGGATTCGTTGCAAGAACTGGAAAAGAAATAATAAATAATAAAAAGAGGGTATCGGCTACAGGCGAAATAAAAGTATTTGTATATTTGCACTTTGAAGCTCTGAAAAGCGGATAACCTCTAAAAGAAAGGATGAAAGGGAAGAAACGAATTATAGTAACTCTGCTGTTTTTTATCAACATTATTATGTTGGTGGCAGCGGTTATTCCCCATCATCATCACCCCAACGGAATGATTTGCATGAAGCAGGACTTGCCTGTAGAACAGCAATGTCCCACGCATCATCATCACCCGGGAAACGACTCATGTTGCAGCAGCGAATGTATGACTCGTTTCTACTCTCCCACTCCATCCATACATACGGATAGCGGACCGGATTACGTATTCATCGCTACCTTATTCACGGATGTAATCATCGAGCATTTATTACGACCGCAAGAGAAACGGATTAAAAACTATTACGTTTACCGAGACTCTCTGCATGGTACGGATACTCATCGTACCACTTCTCTTCGTGCCCCTCCCTACTCTGTTTTTGCGTAAAAGCGTAAATGCAAATTAGTTGCATCTGCGCTACCTTATCTTTGTAGCGTAAAAAGAAAACAGTAAAATTTAGTAGGAAAATATCATTATGAAAAAACTTATTTTCGTGGGAATCCTGGGCTTATTCGTGCTGGGATCCTGTAATAATAGTACCGTCACACACACACACGATGAACACGATCATGCCGCGGAAGAACATAATCACGAGGCAGAAGGACCCGATCATTCCCATGAAGGCGAATGTAGCGGAGAACACAATCATGAAGCAGCCGATGAATACAACGAAGCTGCCGAAGCCCACGGTGATGAAATCATTCTTCCGAAAGCGAAAGCTGAAGCAGCCGGTGTAAAGGTGAGCGTTATTGAACCTGCACCTTTCCAGCAAGTGATTAAAACCAGCGGACAGGTGCTGGCTGCTCAAGGGGATGAATCGGTTGCCGTAGCTACAGTAGCCGGCGTGGTATCTTTCCGTGGAAAAGTAACGGAAGGTATGAGCGTCGGCAGCGGCACTCCGCTAGTCACTATTTCTTCAAAGAATATCGCCGATGGTGATCCGGTGCAACGTGCCCGCATTGCCTACGAGGTATCCAAGAAGGAATACGAACGTATGAAGGAGCTTGTTAAAAACAAAATCGTATCCGACAAGGATTTTGCACAAGCGGAGCAAAGTTACGAAAACGCCCGTCTTAGTTACGAAGCTCTTTCTAAGAATCATTCGGCTATCGGCCAAAGCATTACGGCTCCTATTGCCGGATATGTGAAAAGTATTCTCGTGAAAGAAGGTGACTATGTGACAATCGGACAACCGCTGGTAAGCGTGACGCAGAACCGTCGTCTTTTCCTCCGTGCCGAAGTGTCGGAAAAGTATTACCCGTATCTCCGCACCATCAGTTCCGCCAATTTCCAGACTCCTTATAATAATCAGGTGTACGAGTTGAAAGCATTGAACGGTAAACTTCTCTCTTTCGGAAAAGCTGCCGGAGACAATTCTTTTTATGTGCCTGTCACTTTTGAGTTCGACAACAAAGGGGAAGTGATTCCCGGCTCATTTGTGGAGGTATTCCTGCTTTCTTCAGTAATGGAAAACGTGATTTCTCTTCCGCGCACCGCGCTGACAGAGGAACAAGGCATATTCTTCATATATCTGCAACTGGACGAAGAGGGTTATAAAAAACAGGAAATAACGATAGGAGCCGACAACGGCAAAAGCGTTCAAATCCTAACTGGTGTAAAGGCTGGCGACCGTGTAGTGACCGAGGGTGCTTATCAGGTTCGACTGGCAAGCGCAAGCAATGCAATCCCGGCACACAGCCACGAACACTAAAGAGACTAGGCGTCGCAACCGTTTTTTTTGTGCGGCGCATCTATCAAGTTATTTATAACTCTCAATTAATGAAATATCATGCTTAATAAAATTATACATTACTCCCTACACAACCGGTTGGTTGTAGTTTGTGCGGCCATCCTCCTGCTTATTGCGGGAACGTATACCGCCATGCATACGGAAGTAGACGTATTCCCCGACCTAAATGCACCTACGGTAGTAATCATGACCGAAGCGAACGGTATGGCTGCGGAAGAAGTTGAACAGCTCGTTACTTTTCCTGTTGAAACTGCCGTAAACGGAGCTACGGGTGTGCGCCGTGTCCGCTCTTCCTCTACTAACGGATTTTCCGTTGTTTGGGTAGAATTTGATTGGGGAACGGATATTTATCTCGCTCGTCAGATTGTTAGTGAGAAATTAGCGGTGGTCAGCGAATCGCTGCCGGTCAATGTCGGCAAACCGACTCTTGGACCACAGTCTTCTATCTTAGGCGAAATGCTCATCGTCGGTCTGACTGCCGACTCCACTTCCATGCTCGATCTTCGCACGATTGCGGACTGGACCATCCGTCCACGCCTGCTGTCTACCGGAGGAGTGGCACAAGTGGCTGTGCTCGGAGGAGATATCAAAGAATATCAGATTCAGCTAGATCCCGAACGGATGCGTCATTACGGCATCTCGATGGGAGAAGTGATGGCTGTAACACAGGATATGAACCTAAATGCCAATGGAGGTGTGCTCTATGAATTCGGAAATGAATATATTGTACGTGGTGTACTCTCCACTTCGAAAACAGAGCAACTTGGCAAAGCGGTAGTAAAGACAGTGAATAACTTCCCTGTCACGCTGGAAGATATTGCAAACGTAACCATCGGCCCGAAGGCTCCGAAACTGGGTACTGCTTCAGAACGCGGCAAATCTGCCGTCCTGATGACTGTTACCAAGCAACCGGCTACCAGCACACTGGAACTGACGGACAAACTGGAAGCATCTCTGAAAGACCTCCAGAAAAATCTGCCGCCGGACGTAAAAGTTTCAACGGACATATTCCGTCAAAGCCGCTTTATCGAAAGCTCCATCGGCAATGTGAAAAAATCACTCTTTGAAGGAGGTATTTTCGTTGTCATCGTGCTTTTCCTGTTCCTGGCAAATGTACGTACTACGCTGATCTCATTGGTGACACTGCCTCTTTCCCTGCTCGTTTCGATCCTGACTTTACACTACATGGGGCTGACAATCAACACCATGAGTCTTGGAGGTATGGCGATAGCTATCGGTTCATTGGTAGACGACGCCATTGTCGATGTGGAAAACGTATATAAACGACTGCGGGAGAACCGCCTGAAAGCGGAAGCAGAAAGACTAAGTACGCTCGAAGTGGTATTCAATGCGTCGAAAGAGGTGCGCATGCCTATCCTTAATTCAACGTTGATTATCGTAGTCAGTTTTGTTCCGTTATTTTTCTTGAGCGGCATGGAAGGCAGAATGTTGGTTCCACTAGGTGTTGCTTTTATCGTGGCCCTGTTTGCGTCTACGATAGTTGCCCTGACACTGACTCCGGTGCTCTGCTCTTATCTATTAGGAAGCAATAAGACGAACAAGGAACTGAAAGAAGCTCCTGTTGCCCGCTGGATGAAAGGGATTTATGAAAAAGCACTGACTTGGGTACTGGCACATAAACGTGTGACTCTCGGAAGTACAATCGGACTTTTTGTAGTTGCCCTCGGAGTGTTTTTCACACTTGGACGCAGTTTCCTTCCTTCGTTCAATGAAGGATCGTTTACTATCAATATCAGTTCTCTGCCGGGTATTTCGCTGGAAGAAAGCAACAAAATGGGACATCGTGCCGAAGAGTTATTGATGACAATTCCCGAAATACAAACGGTAGCCCGGAAAACGGGACGTGCCGAATTGGATGAACATGCGTTAGGAGTCAATGTTTCTGAAATAGAAGCTCCGTTCGAATTGAAAGACCGCTCGCGCAGTGAACTGGTAGCTGATGTACGTGAAAAATTAGGTACGATCACCGGAGCAAACATAGAAATCGGACAACCGATCAGCCACCGTATCGACGCAATGCTATCGGGTACGAAAGCGAATATCGCTATCAAGTTATTCGGTGACGATCTGAATAAGATGTTTTCACTCGGTAATCAAATCAAAGGAGCGATCAGTGACATTCCCGGTGTTGCCGACCTGAACGTGGAACAACAGATTGAACGTCCGCAGCTGAAAATACAGCCTAAACGGGAAATGCTGGCTAAGTTCGGTATTACTCTGCCGGAATTTTCAGAATATGTGAATGTGGCTTTGGCTGGAAAAGTGATCTCACAAGTGTATGAACAGAGGAAGAGTTTTGACCTGATCGTAAAAGTGAAGGATGATGCCCGGGATGAGATGGAGAAAATCCGTAACCTGATGGTAGACACGAACGACGGCCGAAAAGTTCCTTTGAGCTATGTAGCGGAAGTGGTATCGGCCATGGGTCCGAATACGATCAACCGCGAGAATGTGAAACGTAAAATTGTCATTTCCGCCAATGTGGCCGATCGTGATTTGCGCAGTGTCGTGAATGATATTCAGAAACGCATCGACACATCGGTACAATTACCCGAAGGTTATCATATCGAGTATGGTGGACAGTTTGAAAGCGAGCAGGCTGCCAGCCGGACGTTGGCGTTGACTTCATTTATCAGTATAGTGGTTATCTTCCTGTTGTTGTATAATGAGTTCCGCAGCGTGAAAGAATCCGGGGTTATCTTGCTGAATCTTCCGCTAGCATTGATCGGTGGTGTCTTTGCCTTGGTGATTACAACAGGGGAAGTCAGCATTCCGGCTATCATCGGTTTCATTTCCTTATTCGGTATTGCGACCCGTAACGGTATGTTGCTCATCAGTCACTACAATCATTTGCAAAAGGAAGAAGGTTTGAATGTATATGATAGTGTGATTCAAGGTTCTCTCGACCGTCTGAATCCGATTTTAATGACGGCATTGTCTTCTGCACTGGCACTGATTCCATTGGCACTTGCCGGTGATTTGCCCGGTAACGAAATCCAGAGTCCGATGGCAAAAGTGATTCTAGGAGGATTATTAACGTCTACTTTTTTGAACGGTTTTATCGTTCCGATTGTTTATCTGATGATGCATCGGAAAAAGGCCCAGAAAAGCCTGTAGAGAGGGATATTTTTCCTCGGTGAGAAAGCCATTGTTCCCCGGTGAGGAAACAAGTGTTTCTCGGTGAGGAACGGGTCGTTCCTCGGTGTCAAACAAATAGATGCCTTATCATAAAGTATCTATCAACAATAGCTTGTAATAAATAAAGAAATTAGAAATGAAACAAATCATGACCATAAGCGCTGCACTTCTTTTCTTAACCATAGGTGAAGTGCAAGCCCAAAACGGAATTGAACAGGTATTGAAGAATATCGAAACGAACAATAAGGAATTGCAGGCAAACGAGCAACTGATTACCTCGCAGAAGTTGGAAGCCAAAACGGATAATAACTTGCCTGATCCTACTCTCTCTTACGCGCATCTATGGGGAGCAAAAGATAAAAGCGAAACAATCGGTGAGCTGGTTGTTTCACAAAGCTTTGATTTCCCTAGTTTATACGCCACACGTAACAAGTTAAACCATCTGAAAGCCGGAACTCTTGACAGTCAGTCGGATGTTTTTCGTCAGGAGAAACTGTTACAGGCAAAAGAACTTTGCCTGGACATTATCATGCTTCGTCAGCAAAAGCATATTTTGGAGGAACGTCTCCGCAATGCGGAAGAACTTGCTAAAATGTACGCCAAACGTCTCCAAACAGGGGATGCAAATGCTCTCGAAACCAATAAAATCAACTTGGAACTGTTGAATGTCAAAACGGAAGCATCTCTGAACGAAACGGCACTTCGCAATAAGCAGCAGGAACTGAATACGCTGAATGGTAATATTCCGGTGGTTTTCGAAGAAAATCAATATCCGGCTATACCGTTCCCAAGCGATTACCAAATGTTGAAATCAGAAGTCATGGCTACAGACCGTACCTTAATGGCACTAGGCAACGAGAGCCTCGTTGCCCGTAAACAGATTGCTGTCAATAAATCCCAGTGGCTGCCGAAGCTGGAACTCGGCTACCGTCGGAATACAGAGACTGGTGTGCCTTTCAACGGTGTAGTGGTGGGCTTTTCCTTCCCGCTTTTCGAAAATCGGAATAAGGTGAAAATTGCTAAAGCGCAGGCACTCAACATCGACTTGCAAAAGGATAATGCTACACTGCAAGTGGAATCTGAATTGGCACAACTTTACCGGGAAGCGAAAACGCTGCATGCTTCAATGGAAGAATATAGCAAGACTTTCCAGTCTCAACAAGATTTGGCATTGCTGAAACAAGCTTTGACAGGTGGACAAATTAGTATGATCGAGTACTTCGTTGAAGTATCGGTGATCTATCAAAGTCATCAAAATTATCTGCAATTGGAAAATCAGTACCAAAAGGCAATGGCACGGATTTACAAAAGCAAGCTATAAATAGTACATAAAACCCTTTAGGTATGGGTTACGCTGAACATACTAATTTCTATTTTTAAGTTATATAAGTATGTTTATATAATAAATTAGGCACGGATTACACAGAATTCACGGTCTTTAGTATTGTCATAACTATAAAGCAACAGTGTTAATCCGTGTAATTCGTGCCTAAATATATCTCCTCTCTTTTTCTTCAAATTCCGACTGGATATTTCAAAACAATACATTACATTTGCAACGAACATAAAATCTGAATTATGAGACCTAAACATTTCTATTTATTCATGTTATGCTGCATCCTTACGCTACTAAGTGGCTGTAAAGATGATGACGACAATCCACTGCGTTTTTACAACAGTGAATACGAAGTACCTATGGGTGGCAGACGTTACCTCGGCCTGGAAAGCGGAAATGGTGACTACTCACTTGCAGTGAAAGACACACGCATCGCAAGTGCCGGAACTGAAACTGGCTGGAGTGGAGTACCTGCCGGACGTATGATTTATGTAACCGGTATCCTCACCGGAACGACTTATCTGACAGTAACAGACAAACCACACAAGAAACCTGCACTTTACCAATCAAGGTGGTCGATAATTACGAAAATATGGAGTTGCTACGCAGCTACTTGTCTAACTTACCCAACGGAGATGCGAATCTTCTACCCGGTATTTCCGACATTTTTCTGATTAACAACCACGCACGGGATGCTTATTTTTTCAAACAAGGAGAACAGACCGCCTTTTCATCCGGACTTGAATTAATAACCCAAGGAAGTTACAAACTGGAAAAAGAAGAAGGAGACGATAAGAAAATGACACTAACCCTCACTTTTTCGGAAGATATGGCAACACCTGTTTCCGATCATAAATTCATAATATGGGGAAACTCGTACTTATTTCATCGGTTGGATAAAAGCCTAAATCTGAACTGGAACACTCCGCCTATTGGAGAAACGCGGACATCACCTGCACCTCCTCCTTCCTACACGCTGGAAGAAATAGCTGAAGGCACAGAAATCGGAAAAGGCAGACAGCTTAGCTTTAGTCTTTCCCAACAGGAAATACCTGCGGGAATACTGCCTTAATCAGTAACGTATTCTGATAAGATGCGTATATTTTCCGGTAAGTATCCACTACGGATGCGCCATTCTTGCGGATAAAGATTATTGGCACGATTGCCGATGTTCTTCACAAATCCGAGAGGAATATGCCGATAAGTAAGCAAAACATATCCACGAGGGGCTGTTACCGGTAAGGTAATGGCCTCTTTTCGTAAATATGTGATGGCCTGTTCATAACTTATTTCTTCCGTAGCGAATGCTTCCCGGCATAAAAGTGAGGTACACATTGCCAACGCATGGTTAGGGATCAAATCCTTTCCTTTCACCTCGCCTATCTCAATCCCTGCCGACACAATTTTCAGGCTTTGTTTCATCGTCGCCAATTCATTAGTATAGTACTGTGAGAAAGCTCGGATATTTGTTCCTTCCGCCAATAAAATATACTTGTCCGAATTTTCATCATTCAACCAACTTTTAGCCATATTCAGATATTCTTTCGATACAGGAGAAGATGCTGCTGTTCCTTTCTTATCCTTCTTCTTGAAAGCTTTCTCTTTGGCGGAAGAAGATACTGGGATCTCTTCTTCCGTCTCCGGCTTACGAAAAGCCACCAGAAAAAAGCCTTCACCTTTCGTCTTATGAGGGAAAAAATGATAGACGGGAATAGAAGATTTAGAATGATCCCCTTTATCTGACAAAAGATCTCCTGTTATATTCCAATTCTCCTGCACCTGCACAGTTAATGGTTCGCCCCCATACTCTTGTTGAATCCAACGTGCATTCTCTTCATCCTCTTTTGTATTAAATGTACACGTACTATATATAAGAATACCTCCGGGCTTCAACGCATCCCAGATATCTGCAATAATCCGTCGCTGGCGCTGCCAACAGATTTCCACATTCTCGGGGCTCCACTCTTCCACAGCTACCGGGTCTTTACGGAACATACCTTCACCGGAACAGGGAACATCTGTAAGAATCACATCAAAGAAAGAGAGTAAAGCCGAAAAATCTGCCGGATCATTATTGGTCACTACCACATCCGGATGTCCCCACTTCGTCAGGTTTTCAGCAAGAATCTGCGAACGATTCCGGATTACCTCATTGGCTACCAACAGGCTTCCTTCGGGAAGTACACTACGGGCATGAGTCGATTTTCCACCGGGAGCCGCACAAAGATCCAACATCTTCACCGGTCCCGTGATATATTGCCGGAGTACCTGCTCCACAAACATGGAAGAAGCTTCCTGAACATAATAACAGCCTGCATGGAATAAGGGATCGAACGTGAAAGTGAGACGCTCCTCCAAATAGAATCCTTCGGAAGACCAAGGTACTTTATCCGATAAAGAATGATTGATTTTCAATTGATTCAACCGGATGCTAACCGGTGGTTCCTGTTGGAGGGCAACAGCCAGTTTGTCGTATTCTTCATCGCCCAATAGAGCGCGGGTGTAGTCTATAAAAGAAGCAGGTAATTCCATCTTTCGTTTATTAATTTCCGCAAATATCAAAAATATTTCGTCTCTTTGCAACTTTCTATGATATTAACTACGTCTAACAGATAAAGAAATAAATTAAAAAACTATTGATATGAAAAATTTTCTATTAGCATTGATGGTTGTACTGACCACTTGCACACTGGCTGTTGCCCAGACCACCGTTGTTCGTGATTCCATCGGGAAAGTAAAAGTAACTGTGACCAAAGACAATAAAGCAAATACGAACAATACTGCTGTCACAGTGATTGGTGTAGACACAGCAGATGCTGATTCTGCAGACGTAAATGCAAACTCAAGTAATGTTAACACCACTCATGGCAAAGCCAGCTTCACATTCGATTCGGATGACAGCGATTTCCCCTTCCACAATGTTAGTGCCGGCGGAGGTATTCTGGTAGCAATCATTGCAATCATTGCTGTATTCGGATTTCCGGTATTCATTCTATTTGTAATCTTCTTCTTCCGTTATAAAAACCGGAAAGCACGTTATCGCCTTGCCGAACAGGCACTTGCTGCCGGCCAACCGCTTCCGGCAGAGTTTATCCGCGAAAACAAAACAGTCGATTCGCGTTCACAAGGCATCAAGAACACCTTTACGGGTATCGGTCTTTTCATCTTCCTCTGGGCAATCACCGGCGAATTCGGAATTGGAGCTATCGGCTTACTCGTTACATTCATGGGTATCGGACAATGGATTATCGGTAGCAAACAACAGACTCAAGACACAAATGCTACCCGGATGCATACGGGTAATAAGGATGAAAAAAAGAACCCGAATAACGTTAGAACCGATAGTTTCGAAATCATCCCTTCCGAATCCGAAGAGAAAGACAAAGGAGTAAACGAAGAAAAGAACGACGAGAATAAATGAGCCAACTCAATGATATATCGTTAGTCGCACAGGTCGTGGTGTTCAAGAACACCAGGGCCTTTGACCAGTTGGTGAAGGAGTATCAGTCGCCCATCCGGCGATTCTTCCTGAACCTGACTTGCGGCGACAGCGAATTGAGTGACGACCTTGCGCAAGATACATTTATCAAAGCATATACGAACATTGCCTCTTTCCGGAACTTGTCAAGTTTCTCTACGTGGCTGTATCGTATTGCTTATAATGTTTTTTATGATTATATTCGCAGCCGGAAAGAGACAGCCGACTTGGATACAAGAGAAATAGACGCCATCAACAGCACCGAACAGGAGAATATCGGGCAAAAAATGGATGTCTACCAGTCACTCAAAATGCTTAAAGAAGTGGAAAGAACCTGCATCACGTTGTTCTACATGGAGGACATTAGCATCGACAAAATTGCAGGGATTGTAGGAGTACCGTCAGGGACAGTGAAAAGCCATCTGTCACGCGGGAAAGAAAAATTAGCAACGTATTTAAAACAAAACGGTTATGACAGAAATAGACAATGATAAGCTCTTGCGCGATTTCTTCGCAGAAAACAAGCAGGAAATAGCAGATAACGGATTCAGTCGCCGTGTCATGCACCACCTACCCGATCGTAGTAATCGCCTGGCTCGTATCTGGAGCGCTTTCGTGATGACTGTGGCGGCCGCACTTTTTGTATGGTTAGGTGGATTGGAAGCAACTTGGGGAACCATAAGAGAAGTATTTATCGGTATGATTAATCATGGCACTTCAAGCCTTGATCCGAAGTCAATTATTATCGCAGCTGTTGTACTATTATTCATGGCTACACGAAAGGTTGCTTCGATGGCATAATTAACTCCTGGAAAGAAGTTATTTCGTTAAAGAATGATAAATTTGCCCTTGTTAGCAAAGGAGCCCAAACTTAGATATCGTATCTTTGTTCTTCTGTAAACTAAAAGAGTGAGAAGAGTTTTGAAATTACGTATATTTATTTTATTTCTGTTCCTGCCTATATTGAGTGTTCAGGCAGGTATCATCGACAGTCTGATGATACATCCCAGGGACTCAATCGGATTAACCAGCGATTCCCTTGTGCTACGTTATTTACAAGAATCGGGAATCCCTATATCTGATAATAATAAGGTAAAACTGCTAAAAAGCGGACGGGAGAAGTTTATCGATTTGTTTGAAGCCATCCGGGAAGCTAAACACCACGTCCATCTGGAATATTTCAACTTCCGAAATGACTCCATCGCCAATGCTTTATTTGCTCTGCTGGCCGAAAAAGTGAAAGAAGGGGTCGAAGTACGAGCTATGTTCGATGCATTCGGAAACTGGTCGAACAATAAACCGCTTAAAAAGAGACATCTCAAAAAAATACGTGAACAAGGAATCGAAATCGTAAAGTTTGACCCGTTCACCTTCCCTTATATCAATCACGCCGCTCACCGGGATCATCGTAAAATAGCTGTTATCGATGGAAAAGTAGCATATACAGGCGGAATGAATATCGCGGATTATTATATCAACGGACTACCCAAAATCGGAACCTGGCGTGATATGCACATGCGTATCGAAGGAGATGCCGTCAATGATTTGCAGGAGATTTTCCTGACTATCTGGAACAAAGAGACTAAACAGAATATAGGAGGAGAAGCTTATTTTCCTCAACATCAGGAACAGACAGACAGCACGAATATCGTTGTAGCAATTGTAGACCGTACCCCGAAAAAGAATAGCCGTATGTTGAGTCATGCCTATGCCATGAGCATTTACTCGGCACAAAAGAATGTTCATATTGTTAATCCTTATTTTGTACCGACCTCTTCCATCAAAAAGGCATTGAACCGTACAATCGACCGGGGAGTAGATGTAACAATCATGGTTTCCTCCGCTTCCGATATTCCGTTTACTCCGGATGCTGCACTTTACAAGTTACATAAACTAATGAAAAGAGGAGCTACTGTCTATATGTACAACGGAGGATTCCACCATTCAAAAATAATGATGGTAGACGATTTGTTCTGTACAGTCGGTACTGCTAACCTGAACAGCCGCAGTCTACGATATGACTACGAAACCAACGCTTTCATTTTTGATAAAAAAACAACCGGTGAATTGAATAATATGTTTCGAAATGATATCGAGCATTGCACCCAACTGACACCGGAATTTTGGAAAAAGCGTTCTCCATGGAAGAAGTTCGTCGGCTGGTTTGCTAATTTATTCACTCCATTTTTGTAATTTTGTACGGAAAATCATTTTCACCACAGATTATGCAACTTATTCATTATGAAACAATATCTGGATTTACTCAATCGTGTACTTACCGAAGGCACGAAAAAAGATGATCGTACCGGAACCGGAACAATCAGTATCTTCGGTCATCAAATGCGTTTTAACCTTGATGAAGGCTTCCCGTGCCTGACAACCAAAAAACTGCATCTGAAATCAATCATATACGAATTGCTTTGGTTTCTGCAGGGAGATACAAATGTGAAATACCTTCAGGAACATGGAGTACGTATTTGGAACGAATGGGCGGATGAAAATGGTGACCTGGGGCATATCTATGGCTACCAATGGCGTTCATGGCCTGACTATAACGGTGGATTTATCGACCAGATCAGTGAAGTGGTGGAAACAATCAAACATAATCCGGATTCACGCCGTATCATTGTAAGTGCTTGGAATGTAGCAGATTTGAATAATATGAATTTGCCTCCCTGCCATGCTTTTTTTCAGTTTTATGTAGCAGACGGACGATTGAGTCTGCAACTGTATCAACGCAGTGCTGATATTTTTCTTGGTGTTCCTTTTAATATTGCTTCATACGCATTATTGCTGCAAATGATGGCACAAGTGACGGGATTGAAAGCCGGAGATTTTGTCCACACCTTTGGTGATGCGCATATCTACCTGAACCATCTGGAACAAGTGAAGCTCCAATTATCACGCGAACCTCGCCCATTGCCACAAATGAGAATCAATCCGGACGTGAAAAGCATCTTCGATTTTAAATTTGAGGACTTCGAGTTAGTAAACTATGATCCGCATCCGCATATTGCAGGAGCAGTAGCCGTGTAAAAAAGATGAGTAAAGTATCAATCATTGCTGCCGTAGACCGCCACATGGCTATAGGCTTCGAAAATAAACTTCTTTTCTGGTTACCAAATGATTTGAAACGTTTCAAAGCATTAACTACCGGAAACACTATACTTATGGGACGCAAAACTTTCGAGTCATTACCGAAAGGCGCATTGCCCAATCGCAGAAATATCGTTTTATCTTCCAATCCGGATACAGTATGTCCCGGTGCGGAAGTTTTTCCTTCACTCGAAGCAGCTTTGAAAAGCTGTCGGGAGGATGAACACATCTATATTATAGGAGGGGCAAGCATTTATCAGCAGGCTCTTTCTTTAGCTGACGAACTTTGCCTGACAGAGATAAACAGTACGGCTCCCGAAGCGGACGCCTATTTTCCGGAAGTATCCCAGGAGCTGTGGCAAGAGAAAAGCAGAGAAGCTCATCTTGCGGATGAGAAACATCTCTGCTCTTATGCTTTTGTTGATTACGTGAGAAAATAAGAAAATCGATTCTTATCGCACCTCAACCACGAATACTGACTAATGATTAATCTTCATCTTCTATGTCGACCATAATCGGCATCTGCCGCTTAATGGCTTCATGGAAGGAGATTAATGTCTCGGTACGCGCCAAACCCAATGGTTGCAACTTATCGTGAATAATACTCAATAAGTGATGGTTGTTCTTTGCGTAAATTTTAATAAACATATCGTATTTTCCAGTAGTGAAATGGCATTCCACCACTTCGGGAATAGCTTCCAAAGCTTTTGTTACCGAATCAAAGGATTCGGGGTCTTTTAGATATATACCAATATAAGCGCAAGTCTCATATCCGATTTTCTCGGGGTCGATGACATACTCCGAACCTTTTAATATTCCTAGATTAGTAAGCTTCTGAATACGCTGATGGATCGCAGCGCCGGAAACATTACATGCTCTTGCCACTTCCAAAAAAGGAATACGCGCATTCCCTGCAATCAGTTTCAGAATTTGCTCATCTAAAGCATCTAATTGATGATGTCCCATTTTTGAATCAAATTGTTTTTATCAATGAATCTTTTATGCAAAGTTAGCGATTTTTCGACAACAAATACTATAATCTATTACTTTTATTTGCAGAAAGCGGATAAGTCAACAATAGTTCGTACCTTTGCGAAAAACATAAATATACTATTTATATGAAACATATTTGCTGTATCATTCTGTGTTTCTGTACTTCTATAGGAAGTTTCGCACAGAATTTTGCTGATTATTTTCAGAACAAAACATTGCGAGTGGATTATATCTTTACCGGGGATGCTACACAACAGGCTATTTATCTGGATGAGCTATCACAACTTCCTACCTGGGCAGGACGTCAACATCATCTTTCGGAACTTCCATTGGAAGGCAACGGACAAATTATAGTGAAAGACCTTGCCAGCAAACAGTGTATCTACAAAACGTCATTCTCTTCTTTGTTTCAAGAGTGGCTGTCCACAGACGAAGCTAAAGAAACAGCCAAAGGATTTGAGAATACTTTCCTTCTTCCTTATCCTAAACAGCCTGTGGAGGTAGAAGTCACTTTATATTCTCCGCGAAAAAAAAGATTGGCTACCTATAAACATATCGTGCGTCCGGATGATATATTGATTCATAAACGGGGGGTATCACATGTCACTCCGCATCGGTATATGCTTCAAAGTGGTAACGAAAAAGACTGCATAGATGTTGCCATCCTTGCAGAAGGATACACAGAAAAAGAAATGGATATTTTCTACCAGGATGCCCAACGTACCTGCGAAAGTTTGTTTTCGTATGAGCCGTTCCGCTCCATGAAGGGTAAATTTAATATTGTTGCCGTAGCCAGTCCTTCTACGGACAGTGGTGTCAGTGTTCCCCGCAAAAATCAGTGGAAACAAACGGCGGTTCACTCCCATTTCGATACTTTTTACTCGGACCGTTATCTGACTACCAGCCGGGTAAAGTCTATCCATAATGCATTGGCAGGCATCCCCTACGAACATATCATTATCCTGGCTAACACGGATGTATATGGTGGTGGAGGAATATACAATTCGTATACGCTGACCACGGCCCATCACCCGATGTTCAAGCCGGTAGTCGTGCACGAGTTCGGACACAGTTTCGGTGGACTGGCCGACGAATATTTCTATGATGATGATGTGATGACAGATACTTATCCGCTGGATGTCGAACCGTGGGAACAAAATATTTCAACACGGGTGAACTTCGCTTCCAAATGGAAAGATATGCTTCCGTCAGGTACCCCGATCCCGACCCCTATTGCTGAAAAAAAGAAATATCCCGTAGGAGTATATGAAGGAGGTGGCTACTCTGCCAAAGGCATTTATCGTCCGGCTTATGACTGTCGCATGAAAACAAACGAATATCCGGAGTTTTGTCCGGTTTGTCAACGTGCCATCCGTCGAATGATTGAATTTTATGTTCCTTAATGGAATACAATTATATTATTGTCAAACTTAAAACCCAAACCTCATGATTAGACTTCAACCAATTAGTACGTCGGATCTGCAACATTACAAATTCATGGAAGAGCTTCTAATTGATTCGTTTCCACCGGAAGAGTACCGTCAGTTGGAACAACTGCGCGAGTACACTGATCGTACGGGCAACTTTCATAATAACATCATCTTTGATGATGACCTGCCAGTCGGCTTCATTACCTATTGGGATTTTGACAGTTTCTACTATGTAGAACACTTTGCAACCAATCCTGCCCTGCGAAATGGAGGCTATGGAAAACGCACGCTGGAATACTTATGCAATTATTTGAAACGCCCGATCGTATTGGAAGTAGAACGTCCGATAGAGGAAATGGCAAAACGACGTATCAGCTTTTATCAACGTCAAGGCTTTACGCTGTGGGAAAAAGACTATAGCCAACCTCCTTACAAGCCCGGAGATGATTTTCTGCCCATGTATTTAATGGTACACGGAGAATTGGATTGTGAAAAGGATTTTGAAACAATCAAAAAGAGAATACATAAAGAAGTATATGGAGTAAAAGACAACTAATTAAATTAGGTAGCAGCTCGAAATTAGTTTCACAAATGGAAAACCTTACTCCAGCTACGTATATATAAAAAGGGCGTTCAATTTGAATTGAACGCCCTTTTTATATATATTGAATTAACTAATTACTTCTCACCACGTTTCGTAGCCGAATAGTTAATCTTCAAAGCATAAGATTTTCTAAGAGCATTTTTTACATCAGTAACAATACCCATCTTTGTCTTCTGATCTACTTTCAGAGACACAGTCATCTTAGCAGCATCGCCTTCATTCATACTCGCACGTTCCTGAAAAATGAAGTCTTGTACTTCACCCACTTCAGCATAACTGTCATTCAACTGAATACGACTTTCAGTACCCATTTTCGCGCGATATTCTTGTGTAGGTTCCCCTACATAAATGAATGTTACCAGTGATTTCTTCTCCAGTTTTTCGAGTTCAGTACCTTGCGGAAGTGTAAACTGCACCTTTAATGTTACCTCACGCATCGTTGTTACAATCATAAAGAAGAACAACAAGGTAAAGATAAGGTCAGGCAACGAAGAAGTATTCAATGCCGGCATTTCACGTTTACCAGTCTTATTAAATTTTCCCATTACTTACTTCTTTTTTTCTCCGTATTTTTTAGGTTCTGCTTCAGAAATTCGTTGCGGATAAACTTCACGAACAGCTTTCTGCTGTGCATCATTCAGTTCAGCGTAAGTAACCCCAAACTTTTCTTGAGCTAACTCATCTCTCAATTCATTGTATGCAGCTACCAATTCGTTCTGCACACTTATATATGCCTGATAAGAAGACCCGCGGTCATTCTGCAAAGAAATTACATGCTTATCATTAACAAGAGTAGTACCAAAGAAATCGACATTTTTTTGTGTCTTTTCCGGCATATTCTCAGCGTTATTGATGTTAGCAATAAACTCTTTGGCTTTCTGCCTCAACTGATCAACACCAATATAATCATTCCCGCACATCAAAGCATCATCTTTATTCAGATAAACCTGCAGGATGTTACGTTCTTTAATTTTATCGGTATTCTCATTCTTTTCATCTTCGGGTGGTGGAGGCAAAAGTCTTGCCAAACCACGGTCCGTATCCATTGATGTTGTAATCAAGAAGAAGATCAGCAACAAGAAAGCAATATCCGCCGTAGAACTTGAGTTTATATCAGGAACTTTTCTTTTTCCTTTTGCCATTTTAATAACTTATTTAATCGAGTATCCTCAATTGATTACGACAATTTTTTCTTTATACCACTCGCAATGATTGCAACAACTGTCACAAACAACAATATGTAAATAGAATAAAGGAACATATCAGTTACTTTCAGCCAAAAAGGAACATTGTCTGTACCACTATAGCCAGGAATCTGCATTGGTGTACCATCACCCATTGCCCAAGCTACAATAAGAACAACAGCTAAAAGAACCAAACCAAGTAAAGACTTGATGGCATTTGCCGGGTTATCCTTCAAAGCTGCACCAAATTGGAATACAGCAGCAATAACAGTGGCTGCAATGGCTAAGCCAAACAAAACGTACATCAGATAGAGTAAGGCGTCTGTTTGAGCCGGTTGCCACATTTCGGGATCTACTCCCGGAATTAAGGCATCGCCCGAGGCATCTCCTCCTAAGAAGAACAAGCCAATAACGATCAGAATAATAGCAAACATCGCATACAGTGCGTAATACGATATTCTATATGTTAACTTACTCATTTTAGATTATTTTTTGTATTTCAAGTTATATTTGATTACCATATCAAGCAAAGAGATAGAAGAATCTTCCATTTCACTTGTAAGAGCCTCAATTTTAGAAAGTACGTAGTTGTAGAATACCTGAAGGATCAATGCTACAATCAAACCGAAGATAGTTGTAATCAAGGCAACTTTCATACCACCTGCAACAACCGTCGGAGAGATATCACCTACCTGCTGGATTTTATCAAATGCCTGCACCATACCGATTACAGTACCCAAGAATCCGAGTGACGGAGCCATTGCGATAAACAGTGTGATCCAAGAACATCCTTTTTCAAGGTAACCTGCCTGTACACCACCATAAGATACAACTGACTTCTCAACTACGTCAATACCTTGATCGATTCTCATCAAACCTTGGTAGTAGATAGAAGCAACCGGGCCTCTGGTGTTACGAGCAATGTCTTTAGCAGCTTCAACATCACCTTTTTCCAAAGCAGCTTCGATAGATGCCATGAATTTTTTTGTGTTGATTTCAGCCAAACTCAAATAAATGATACGTTCAATACAGAAAGCCAAACCGATCACCAAAGCGATAGCTACCAAACTCATGAAAGATGCAGTACCTTCGATGAATTTAACTTTGATTTCCTTGTGAATACCACCCTCTTCTGCAGCAGGAGCAGTAGCTGTAGTAGCTTCAGCGGCAGGAGCAGCTTGTTGTTCAGTTTGTTCTGCTGCAGGAGCGTCTTGAGCCTGAGCAAGTTGAATTGAGCCAAAAGTGAAGGCCCCAATCACAGCAACAATTGCAAATAACTTTTTCATTGTGTGTCTAATTTTTAAGATTAATTAATTGATTATTATTATTGTATTTACTTCTCATCTCTCTTTCATTTCTGCGGAGAGACGGGGATTCGAACCCCGGATACGCTTTTGGCGTATACACGCTTTCCAGGCGTGCCTCTTCAACCACTCGAGCATCTCTCCCTCTGTGTTTTCAGCATTTTCAGCTACAAATGTATTCTTTTTTTTCTTTTCAAGAAGCATTCTCCCCCTTTTATCTTGAATAAATACTGCAAATTAATATAATTTAAAACCTTTCGAACCTTATTTGCGGATTCCGAACACTTTTAACGCATTCACAGAAGTGACCTGTGCCACATACTCCGGATCCCTCTGATAAATATCAGCCACCTTCATGAGTGTGTCTCTCACATTGGCACTTTCATTTCTCTTTCCCCGGTTCGGCACGGGAGCCAAATAGGGAGAATCGGTTTCGAGCACAATGCGCTCTAAAGGAACAGTCGTCAATGCCTCCGGCAAAGTCGATTTCTTGAAAGTTACAACTCCATTGATACCTAACATAAATCCTTCAAATTCCAACAATTTCGCCGCTTCTTCCGATGTCCCGGTAAAACTATGAAAAATGCCAGTCAAAGAGGTATTTTTATAGGGTTCCATTACCTTATATATATATTCAAACGCTTCTCTTGAATGGATTACAATGGGAAGACCATATTCCAGCGCCCACTCTATTTGCTTTTCAAAAACCAAGATTTGCTCTTTCAGAAAAGTCTTGTCCCAATAAAGATCAAGACCTATTTCTCCGATAGCCACAAACTCACGGGAAGTCGACAAGTATTTGTGAACAATCGCTAATTCCTGTTCATACGATTCATTGACAGAAGTAGGGTGCAGTCCGATCATCGGATAGCAAAATCCCGGATAATCCCTACAAACCGACAACATAGCATCAATGGTCGTACTGTCTATATTGGGCATAAAAATATAGGAAACTCCCGCTTTCTGCGCACGTTCCATCACCAATGGCAGGTCTTCGGTAAATTCTTCAACAAAAAGATGAGAATGAGTATCGATCAACATGATATTTCTTTTTCTTCTTTTATTTTTTCGCTGGAGCGATAATAATATATCAGTCCATAGTCGCGGCATTTTTCTAATCGGGTATCATTGGGAGTGACATCCTGGTATTTGGCTTCTACCTGATTCCAGATATCCAAAATCAATTCATCGGCACGGTCACGCATAGACGCCAGTTCATCAAGACTACGATTGGTTAATGCCTGATAGTTCTTCTGCCGTTCATAGCTTTCCAGAAAAATATCATAATGCACTTTTACGCGTGCAATAGTCGGATTATAAATAGGTATGCCACCTTGAGTGGTCCTTAATTGTTCGCCTTCGATTATTTTCTTCCCCCACTCTACCAGAGAGGCTTCACTCAACAGGTCCGGTACGGTATTGGAAGCAGGCAAGCCATATAACTCTTTATGTGCCACCTTGATTTCATCACGAAGCACTGCCAAATTGAGCACCTGAATAAAATGAGAGATATACAGCCGGGCAGTCTTCACATTCATCTGGTGTTTACGGCTGGCACGCGACTGATTATCGTAGCACTGGGTATAATAAATTTGCGCTGCCTCAAACCGATGCAAAAAGTTACGCGCTTCAAATAATGTCTTCAATGTAATAGCCAAGTCACGCACATTATACATCTCTCCCTTTTCGACAGCCGCTTTCAGCGCCCGAACTCTTGCTTGATCTGTATTTGGTAGTCGTCTATAAGGCATATCTCCGATACTTAACTACATTTCACGATACATTAATAGTTTCACCAGATTCTTCAGTTCTTTTTTTCTGTCTTCCGCAACAGCTACCGCCGCCAGACTTTCCATAGCGAACGTATAATATTCACGCATTTTGCTTTCACAAATATTGCGGATATTCAACTGATTATAGATTTCAGTTACCGCTTCGATTTTTTCAGAAGGTTGAAAAGCCTCCGCATTCAACCAACGATTCAATTCAGCATGCTGCTTTTCATCCGCACGGTTCAGTGCTTTGATAAGCATATATGTTTTTTTATTGCAGAGGATGTCTCCACCTATCTTCTTCCCGAACACTTCCGGATCACCATATACATCCAACAAATCATCCTGTAACTGGAATGCTACTCCAATATGCATTCCAAAATTATATAGATTTTCTGCATCTTCAGCAGTCGCTCCTGCCAGAATTGCACCTATTTTAAGACTACCCGCAAGCAACACGGCTGTTTTCAAACGAATCATTTCAATGTATTCGTCTTCTGTAACGTCACAGCGAGATTCAAATTCCATATCCAGTTGCTGTCCTTCACAGATTTCGAGTGTAGTCAAACTGAATAAATCCATCACTTCTTTCAGGTGTTCCGGTGGACAACCCGTCATATACCGAAATGCCAGAATCAACATAGCATCTCCCGAAAGTACAGCAGTATTATCATTCCAGACCTTGTGCACGGTAGGTTTCCCTCTGCGCACATCCGAACGATCCATCAAATCATCATGCAACAAGGTGTGATTGTGGTAAACTTCAATCGCAGTGGCAGGATCGTATATAGACGCAACATCCTCCCGATACAAGTTATATCCCATCAACATTAATACAGGACGTATCCGCTTCCCACCCAGAGAAAGGATATATTCAATCGGTTCATAAAGTCCTTTCGGCGTCCGGGTAAACTGGATTTCAGAAATATGATTATTTATCTTATCGAGTAATTGAGAAGCTGTAAACATGATGAATAAAAAAATTAATGAATAAAAAGAGGCTGCCGAAAGCAGCCTCTCCATTTATAGTGTTACAAATTACTGCAATCTAAACATCACAGGAACTGTAAATTTAACACGTACCGGTTTTCCGCGCTGCATACCTGGTTTCCACTTCGGCATGGTATTAATCACACGGAGGGCTTCTTTATCCAGATACGGGTCGACGCTACGTACAACCTTCGCATCTACGATACTACCGTCTCTGTTAACAACGAACTGTACGATAACACGTCCTTGAGTTCCGTTTTCCTGTGCGATAGTCGGATATTTAATATTTTTTGCCAGATACTGCATCAAAGCTGCTTGTCCGCCCGGGAAGTCCGGCATATTTTCTACAACCTCGAAAATAGTCTGTTCTTCCGGTTCTTCTTCAACCACTTGTACAGGCACATATTTTACTTCTACACGAGCTTGATTATCTTCATTGATAATAGTTGTTGTTTCCTCAATATCAGCTTTATCATCCACAATCTCCAGCAATTCTGCTACCTTTGGAGCTTCAGGTGGTGGTGGAGCTGCTTGTTCAGGGGTTTCGGTAATAGGAATAATTTCCTCTTCAAACACGACATCGGCTACTGCCTGGCTTGTATCTATCTTCACGTCACGCTGGGTCCATTCGAACGCCACGAACATGAAAGCTAGAACTACCACGTAACCAACGAGCAACCATGTAGACTTCTTGCCTTCCAGGTCTGCCTTGGGTGATTTTTTAACTTCCATAAATTTATTAATATAATGATTAAAAAAAAGTGTCCTTTCATGTGTCTCCGGGCAAATATAGTACATTTTCATGTATTCGTTCCCCTCTTTGCCTCTTTTTATCCGGCTTTTTAACTTTTTTAATTCTTTCGTACTTGTCTTGCTCCTTTTAACGGCAAACTTATGGTTGATTTTCAAATTTACCGTATCTTTTATTTACAAAGTTACTACAAAAAAGTGAAATGCGGAAAGAAATAGTGATAGAATTGAGT